>ULMG01008143.1_pt1 | contig 113748 bp, 105 predicted proteins | sample 1951601 | NCBI WGS metagenome assembly ULMG01 (sample SAMEA4835545, study PRJEB28245) | human gut metagenome | biome: gut microbiome; material: fecal sample | place: Denmark | collected 2008
AATTTAAACTGATCGATAATGCCGTTGATTCTTTAACAACCTTTATAGATTTTTACGGAAAAAAGACAAAAAATACTAAAGAATATAACAAATATTTAAAACTCTCTATAATGATGCTACATAATTCAATAGAGTTATTAATAAAAAGTATTTTAGTTAAAGAAAATGAATTGATTATTTATAAAGACTTAAAAGATGACGCTATAATTAATGCCTTAAAGCAAAAAAAGAAACATCAAAAAATAGAAGATTATCTTATTAGAAATGCGAAAGTTAAAACGATAGACTATCAAACATGCGTAGAATATTATTGTAAATTATATGATATAGATAATAAATATAAAAATATATTAAATAATTTAGGCTTTCTTAGAAATTGTATTATGCACTTAGGAATTGATAAGTCCTATGGAGATAGTTACTATGATATATATAATACTCTTTATGAAACAATTAATATAATAACAAATGTAATGTATCCACAGCTTCCTTCATTACATAAAGCTTTTAAATATAATGATATTCCTGATTTTTTAGACAACTTCTTAGAAGTTGCTAGATTTAATGAACAAGAGATGTTTAGTGAAAAGAACGAATTATTTATTTATAACTTTGATTTAATGTTGAAGGAAATTTTTAATTCATATAATTTTAAAAATTTTTTAAATGTCAATAATTTAATAATTGAATATGAAATGTATGACATGGATGATTTTGATATAATGATTAATATCTTGGATGATAAAAAGCAAATAATTGAACAATTTTATAATAATTTAAGCTTTTATAATAATATAATATTACTTTCAACAGATTGGGGAAAAATTAATATTTTAATAAGTTTAAACGAAAATAACATATATCTTTATAATGAAGAAGTAATCTTTGAAATAAATGAAGAATTGGATCAATTTTGGAAATATGATTTTGATAATAAAAAATGTATTCGTAAAAAATATAATAAAAATAATTTAGAAGAGTTTATAATAACTAAGATAAAAGATTCTCTAAATCTTTTAAATAACTAAAATAATATCATCACAGATTACAAAAAACAACACTTTCTTTTAATAGTGTTGTTCTTTTATTTGATGCGATACATCTGCTATGGTTTGACTATTGCCACTAATTGATAGATAGTAATGTTAATGAATTCTTCCATTAAGAAAAAAAAGAATTTTGTGTCTGTTAGGTATATAGTTCTTTTTTATTATTTTTTCATATAATTAAAATTTGCTTAATAAATCAATTAATCTAGTATTTTTATAAATACTTTCTCTACCTACTTTTTCAAATTCTAGAAGTCCAGCATCAACTAAACTATTTAAATATGTAGCAGCAGTTTGTCTTGTTATTCCACATCTATCTTCAATATAGTTGATTCTAGTATATACTTCAAAAAATAATGAATCTAATAATTCATCAGAATATATCTTAGGTAATTTAGTCATAAACTCTTCTTTATAAGATTTCATCTCACCTTGAATTATTTTAATTAATTCAATAGTATTTTTAGATGTTTCTTCTATTCCTTTTAAGATATAAATAATCCAATCTTCATAATTATTATTTTCTCTAAACTCAGTAAATAATTTATAATATTGATCTTTATTCTTATTAATATAATTACTTAAATAAAGAATTGGACTATCTAAAAGATTATTTAATACTAAATATAAAACATTTAATATTCTTCCAGTTCTACCATTTCCATCATAAAATGGATGGATAGATTCAAATTGATAATGAATTAAAGTCATTTTAATTAATGGATCAACTTCATCATCGTTTTCATTAATATAATCTTCAAGATTTTTTAATAAATCTCTAATTTCTTTTTCTTCTTGTGGTGGAGTATAAATTACTTCTCCAGTTTTACTATTAACTAATTTAGTTCCAGGATTCTTTCTTACACCAGCTTTATTGTGTTCAATCATTCCTTGAAGTTCTACTAAAACATTAGTTGAAATAAACCCTTTTTCTTTAATTATTTCATATCCACGCCAAATAGCACTTCTATAATCAACAACTTCTTTGGCAGACTCATCTTTATATCCACTTTCTGTTAAAACTTTATAAATACTATCATGAGTAGTAACTATATTTTCAATTTCACTACTGTCTTTAGCTTCATTTATTGTAATAGCATTTATTAAAATGTGTTGATTAGGAATTGAATTAGCGAATCCTTTTAATTCTGCAAGGGATCTAGAAGCTTCATTTAATGCTTCAAGAATTCTTGATGTTTTTAAATCAAAATCATTAAATGGTAATAACTTCATATTATCATCTCCTCATATATAATATTACACTATTTTTTAACATATGCAAGAAATATGTTAAATTTTTGCCATTTTTTTAACACATTTTATGATTACGTTAAATTTTGTAATTATAATAATTTATTAAATAATCATAAATTTATTAAATAATCATAATTACAAAATATTTCTTCTATTGCGTAATAAGAATGAAAAATAATTTGCATATTATTAACATTTTCAAATATAACATCTAAATAATTATCCTGTAATAAAATAATAAAACCAACGTTTCCACGTTAGCTTTCTAAGATTAATCATTGCTTATTTGTATCTACACACTATTTGACAATCAGCACTAAAAAAGTACCAATACAATTCTTGTTAATTAAGTTTGTACTGGTGGAAACTATCATTAATTATTTAGATTGTTAAATTCATCAATAGCATCTAGTATTTTATATATACTAGTATGTGGATTTGAGCTTAATAAATCGTCTTTATTCCTAATAACTTGTTGTTCAAGAGATTGGGCAGTACTCCTTGCATTATCTGTTGACTCTTTAATTATTTTGTACATATCCATACTTTCTGCATACGTACCATTTATATTTTGTAATTCCCTTTTTACTTCTTTGCTTGTTTGAAAATTTAATCTATTGTTTCGATAATGCATCAAATACCATATTTCAAAAATTGGAGCTGATGTAACTATTTCTATATTATTATCAATGCATTTTTGTTCTATTTTTTTTATTTCACTTATTCGTCTTTCATCTAAATCTGTATCAAGTACTAAGAAGATTCTACAATTATCTTCTGAAGCTATATCTTCATTACGAATATATTTTAGTAAATCTTCTAACATACCCTTAGGATCTGTACTATTGCCTGTAGAAAATTGAATTCTTAAATCTCTGTTAGCATGATTTCTAAAATAATAGTATTCTGAAGATTTTTTGCCACCCTCTGAACATATGACAGTTAAGGGTTTTTTCTTACTTTTTTTTAATTGTCCTCTAGCCATAAATCAATATCTCTTATAAATGGAATTGCTCCGTATCTACCATTTATATAACCTTTTTGTATATTTTCATCTTTTCTAACTGAGAACGAATCAAGTGGATATAAATCTGAGGCAGCTGTTTTTGAATCTTTTTCTGTAAACCATATTTGATCTCTTCTAAACAACTCTAAACTTAATAAATTTGTTGCATGAGTAGTAAATATTAACTGACTATTAGATTTATTAATTTTTTTATTATTAAACATTTTTATTATGTATTCTACTATAGCTGGATGTAAACTTTTTTCTAATTCGTCTATTACTATAACTTTATTCTCCTCAAATGCATACTTTAGGAACGGAGCTAAAGAAAATAAAATTCGAGTTCCTTCTGATTCAGATTCAAGTCCCATGCCTATATTAAATTTATTATTATTTTTATCAACAACTTCATGTATTAATTCAATTTTCACATCAGATACCATAGGCGTTCCGGCTGCTTTTGCTACTGGTGGAACGAACATATTAACCATATTAGTATCCATTTCTTTTTCTTCGTAACTAACTTTCAAATCTTTAATAAAAATATCAAATTCTTTTAACATATTTAAAGCAAATTTTTTTAATTCTATATTATTACTATATTTAATTAAATTTTCTTTTGAAATACTATCAAATGAATTATACGTATCAATGCAATTTACGAACCATAAGTATGCATCTTTTGTTTTTTCATAATTCCAGTTAGTAGCAGTAGCCAAAAATAATTTGTTTTCAGTATTTTTAGATTCTATTGATTTTAGTTTTGATTCTTCAGCTTTGGGAAATGTATATTGATTTGTATTTGTTCTTGTAAATATATTAGTAGGTTTTTGAGTATAATATGCATCTAATGATTCTGTATAAACTTTAGTAGCATCAGCACTAAATGCATATTTATATCTAATATTATTAGATATAAAATCAAATTCAAATTCACTAGGTTTTCCCATTGTAAATACATCGAACATAAATGAATTAATTATAGGTAATCTCATTCCAACAGTATTATTGTTAGAATTTCTAACAAATAAAATTGCAAATGTTAAGGCTTTTATTAAATTAGATTTCCCTGAAGCATTTGCTCCATATATAGCAGCTGTTTTAAGTAAATCAACGTTCTTAGTAGATATTATGTTATCTAAGTTTTCATCACCATTACCTTTTTCCATAGATAATGTTACTTTATTTTTAAAAGACAAAAAGTTCTTAACGCTAAATTCTATAAGCATTTTTATCCCCTCCTATAAATATTATATACTAAAAGTATCAAAAAATATATTTATTTTTAGTGCTTTTGTGTTTTTTTCACAAATATGCAAATAATATGTTACTATTTTATCGCTATTTTTATTTTTGTCAAATTATAATCGTTATTATATTATTAAAAACATAAATGTAAGTTTAGACATTAAATGTTTAAAAGTTGCATTTACTTCTTAAAGTAACTAACTAAACCTTTGGACTATTCGAGGAATTTATTTAGACAAAAACCTGTGTTTTTTAATCACAGGCTTTATTTATATTATTAATGTAATACTATTATATAAATATTAATTTAAACAATATTATCCACTTCTTTTAAAATATCATATGTTATAGCATCATTTACTGAATTATTTTGCAATAAGCAAGAGAAAATATCTTCATTTGCTAAAGAAAATTTAATAAAATCACGGCAAATACTATTATCAAATAAAGCTAACCAATCATTAACTTCAATTCCTGCCATAGAAGCTGTCCTTACATATGCAAGGTGAAGATAATTTCTCTGATGCTTATAAGAAGAAAATCTAATAAGAAAATCATATATATTTAAAGAAGATGAATTTTCTCTTGACCAGTTACTTTGTAATTTATATTTTGAAAATGGATATTCAGAAGTATTTCCATCGCGATCTTTACGAGTTAATCTAATATTTTCATATATTTTTTCTTTATCTTTTAATAAAAGAGCTTTATATTCATCATTGTAAAAAATATTTAAAATTAGGGTATATATAATTATTGAAACAAAATATTTATTATTTATGTCTATTTTAGTACTTAAATAATTCTTCGATAGATAATATTTTCTTAATACTTTTTTAATGTGACGAGCGTTAGAAAAGTTTAATTCTTTAAATAAATTTAAGATTATTTTAGAATCAATTGTATTTAGTCCAGTAGCATTACTGATATAATCTATGAGATTATTATTTTGTAAGTTATTAGTTAATTCAAAATTTATAGGAAATATTTTTTCTAAGTATTCATCGGCTTTATTAAAATCATTATTATATTTATTTCTTAAAGCTAACGTAACAGCTTTTTTATCTAAACCAATTATAAAGATAATATTTTTATTGATTGATAATAATAATTTTATAGCAGAAATTAAAGTGATAATATTTTCTGATTCACAACGATCTAAGTCATCTAGAAATACGATTAATTTTTTATTATTATCAAACGTTATACTGGCAAAAGCATGTTCAAATTCATTTATTTTTTCCCATAAACATTTTTGGCCTTCGACATTTTTCGACATTTCTTGACCTACTTCGACAGCTTTATTTATTACTTCACCTGGTTTGAAATTAAGAGGACCAAAATTTAATTCTATACCATTAGTAAGACTTTTGAATATGCCATAGACACTACTTAAAATACTTTTAATTTTTTGTTCTTCTAAGAAGCGATTTTGACCTATAAATTTAAATAAAGAGTATGCAAGATTATCATCATGTTCGTATTTCCAAGTATCAAACCATGATATATCATATTTTTGTTTATTTAAATTATTAGCAATAGTTTTCATCAAACAGCTTTTACCTGTTCCCCACTCGCCATATATGGCGATTAAGTTATTCTCAGATAATAGTTTTTCATTTTCTTCCAGTTCAATAAATTCAGTGATTGATAAAGCTTTTTGGTATGTACCAAAAATATCATTTTCTGAATTTATTTCTTTTACATCTTCTATTAATTCATTTAACATAACTTTTACTCCAATTTTCTAACTTTATAGTATATATTAGCAATATTTATTAAATTTTAAAATTCATCTTAACATAATACTATCCAACTTTTTTATCATAGATTGTCAAGTTCTAAGATTTTACACAAAATTACCCCTATTTCATTAATAAAATAATTTAACTTATCTTTCGAAACTTTAATACTCATTTTTCCATTCTTACTTGGATGAGAAATAGAGTTAAAATTTCTACTATCAGCAAATTTATTTAATATTAATTCACAATTTTGATTAATGATTTTTTTATTGTATAAATCATTAATCATATCCTTTATATCATAATTATTATTTTTTTTATTTTTTAAAAAAATAATTTTACACGTTTCATGAAAAAAATTATAAAACGAGTTATAAGCTAAATTCCATTCACATTTTCTATAATAATACACAAAATCAATTAATTGTTGTATTTGTGCACTATTTATTTTTTCTTTACTATTTTTAGATAAATTGCAAAATAAATCAAAAATTTTATTATACATACTTTGAGAATCATTTTTGGGTAAAATTTTCAATTTTTTTTCTTTTGTAATATATCTCCAAGAAATCATATTATATATGCTCATTTCATTCAAATAAGAAACATCTTTGTACTCATAGTACCCTGATAATGGAAGTAAATATTTACCATAGTTATCATTTTCTAAATTCTTTTTGGATTTTTTAATACTATTTTTTAATCCTTCAAGGCTTTCATTTTGTGTATATGCCATCATAATTATGTGTATTGTTCTCTTATCAATCAAATTTAAATTGATATTGATATTTTCTTTGAATTTTTCAAAATAAATTTTTTTTTGCTTAGATTTTATAAAAAACAAAATAATTAAAACATACATTGAATCAGCACTAAGTTCTAAATCAATCTTGGAAATAATATTATTTATTTCCTTAACATTGTTTTCTTTACATAAATATTTTCTAAAATTATTATTAAATATATATTTTAAATTTTCTCTGTCTTCAATACTTAAAGAAAAAGAATAATTATTATCTGATGAAAATTTAAATTTATTAAGAGTATTTTTAAATTTTTGATACATATTTTGTATGTTATTTTTCTCAACTTTTATATCATTTTTTGTAGATACTTTTTTACACTCATTATTTAAATATTTTTTCGCTTCTTTATCAGTTTGAAAATAAACAAATTTTGTTTTAGATGGGTTAACATTAAGATTTAATTCATTTAAAAGATATTTTGATATTTTTTGGGCAATTGATGATAATACTTTATAGTGTTTTGGTATATTATGTTCTTCATTTACATCAAATACTATAGTAATATCATCAACATATCTAATCATGCTATTAAAGTTTAAATAATCATTTTCACATAAATCTTTAACTGCAAAGTCAAATTGTCTAAGGTATATATCCCCAAAATAATCCGAAAAGCAATTATCTCTACCTTGAGGAATTCCAAATTTACTATTCATCATAGATTCAAAGTAAAATTTTAAACTTTTAATTGAATCTTTATCGATGTCATATTCAGCAAGAGTCGAGTCTAATGAATATTTAGATAATAAAGAAACTAATTTATTATGAGATATTGAATCAAAGTATTTAGATAAATCTATCTTTATGGCACATTTATTTTTAGTTAATTTTTCTTTTAATTTCTTTTGATAATTAATGTAATCATTTCTATAATCTTTATTTGCTTTAACTGGAATATAGTTGTTTTTATATATTGAATTGCAATCATCTGTAAATATAGTTGGTGAATATTTGTATATACAATCTTTATTTGGATTAAGATTACTCAATGTTGGATTACAAATTTTATAAAATAAAATTCCAACAGAATTATATAAAATCATTGAATATAAATCAAAAAATCTATACTCTCTAAAACCATCTATACCTTTTGGAATATGAACTATATCTGTAGCGAATAAAACAGGATTTCCATAAAAAATATCATTTTTAATATATTCATTATAATAGTTTTCTATTTTTTCTTTATTCAAATTAATTAAATCTTTTTTTAGTAATAAAAAATTAATATCATTCAAAACTTTACTTTCAGCGTAATCTTTGCAAATTTGGCATGCATTTATAAACAGATCTTTTCCAATAATCTTATCCATACTTTTCATATTTTTCACCCATAATATTCATTTTTTTCATAATATAGTAGCATATTAAAAATCATATGTAAATAATTAGAAATGTCTGATTTATTTAAAAGTTAAATGTAATCTTTTATATTCTACTTTTAAGATTCACATTTATTTTTATATCTATAATATTTTTTTAATTGTATTTACTTTTTCCATTAAATAATCTTTTTTGTGTATTTTAATTACTATTTTATTTAATTCGTGATTAGTCAATAATTTTATTTTTTTTAATTAAAGACAAATTACAAAAGGAATACTCATCTAATCATAATATATTAGATTTCAATTATATTTATTTTATTTAAATATTTTAAATAAAACTTGATTGACTTTTATATTTTTTATCTCAACATTTGTTGTTAACTTTATTTCATATTTTTTCAATCAGCTAAAATTTATGATTGAAGTAAGTACTTTGATTTCCTCAGGTAAAAAATAATTACTTAAGAATTCTTATAATTTAAAGTTCTGAATGACGTGATCTTTACTACGTAATGACGATTATCAAGGACATCAAAAAGATTATAAAGTTTTTTTATATTTTTTTGAACAATTTCAACAGCAAAAAGTCGTAGTATTTTATTCGTCCAAATTGCCTTTAATTTAGAGCAATAACAATCCGTACTTCTTTTTTACAAAAAAACGCCAATACAAAAACTTATAAATTAAGCCCGTATAGGCGCTTTCTTAAAGCACACTATATCAATAATTATTATTTTTTCAGTATTAATTTTTTTGTTTTATTTTTTATTAAGATGATAATTTTTTTATTTACTACAATTGAATATAAAACAGCTATAATCATATTTAAAATAATAAAAATTATATTTTTTTGATAATACAACAATATACTTAATGTAAAAACTAATATAATTGATAAAAGAAGTTTTTTATCATATTTTATTTTTATTATTTTTCTTAAATCAATACTTCTATAAATAGACATTACTATATATGCTACAGCAGTAGAAAGTGCTGCAGCATATAAACCAATAAACTTTATTAACACTAAGTCAACACCTATATTAATCAAAGCAGCTAAAAAAGAAGTGCTGGCAACTTGTTTGGTCATCTTTTTTGCAACATAAATTGAGCTATAAATACTCACAATACAATTGAAGAAAGAAGCCAATATATTTATTGGTATATATTTATAAGCCTCAATATATTTTTCATTAATAAATATAGAAAATAAAATTGGCATAAATGAAATCAATAAGATACACACACTAGACATCAATCTAAGAATATCATCATTGACATTCGAGAAAAACTCATCTCTATCATCATCATCAATATGTAAAGAAGCAGATTCAGTCCATGACAGATTAAAAATATTTAAAATACTACTTATTATTGCAGAAAATTTCGTTGAAATAGCATAAATTCCGTTTGCTGATGAACTGATTAAAAAAGTAACTATAGTTCTATCAGAAGCATTGATTAACCACCATGAAATAGTATTTGGAACAAGCGGCCATGAATATTTTATAATATCTTTTGTAATATTGGAATCTATTAATTTTTTACTAATGTTTTTATAAATTTTTAATTTAATAAATAGATACAATGCTCCAATAATATTAGATAAGAATGAAGATATCAAAATACTTTTTCCGTCAAATTTCAAAACAATAATCATCACAATATTTAATATAATATTGGAAATTCCAACTATAAAGCATGTGATTGAATAGTCAATATTTTTGCCAAGACCTCTTGCTATTTGCATTAATAAATTCGAATACATCATTGCAACTATACATATTATAATATAATAGAAATTTTTTATATTAATAACAAAAGGAATTAAAATAGCAATTGTTAAACAAATCAAAGTAATATTCAAAAAAAAGTGAAGCGAATTATATATTATTTTGTTTTGCTGTTTTTGATTATTTCTATTATCAATCAAATATCTGAATGTTCCCATTTCATATTGTATAGTGAGAACCGGAACAAACAAAGTAATATAAGTCATTATAAGGTCAATAGTTCCGTAATCAGAACTATCCAAAAATTTTGTGTATAATGGCAACAAAAAAAATGTTAAAAATTGTGTAGAAAATTTTCCTAAAAATATTATTAGAGTATTTTTTATAAGTTCCTTTTTTTTATTCATTGCCATCACTATCCTCCAATTATAAATTTAAGTTTACTATTAATTAATTGTTTTGATATAAAATATGCAACTAATCCAAAGCAGAAAAAATTAATTAATAACATTAATAACGGATTAATATTAGGTAAAAAGCAAAAAGTAAGATATATCAGAGGAGAATGAAATAAATAAATTCCAAAACTACGACTTGATATTTTTTGCATAAGGAAAATTTCTTTGTTACTTATTATATTATATAATAATGGAATTATAGTTAAGCACACACAATACTTAAATAGCAATGATATATAAGCATTTAAATTATATGTAATAAAATACATACATATAAAGAATATTGTTGTTACAATAAATATTTTGCGATATTTCATTTTATTTTCAAGAGAATACTTTCTAATAAAATTACCAAAATAAAACCAAATGATAAATTTTAATGTTTCAGAAACCCATGATAAGTTCAAAATATGCCCAAGTAAAAACATAAACAAAATTAAAATAAATTTTATTTTTTTGTTTTTTACATACTTTTCTAAAAAGTAAGAAATAATAAACATTAAAAATAAAGATGGTAAAAACCACAAATGCCCATTATCTAGCCCTAAAATAATATTTATAATTACATTATACAAAAAGCTATGCCCAAAAAATCCACTATAATTTGAAATAATTCTAATTGGATATACCCATAATATTCCAATAATTAAATAAGGAATGATCAGTCTTTTAAATTTGTTTTTTAAAATTGCTGAAAACTTTTTCTTGGTGCAACTATCAATAAATAAATATCCAGAAATAGAAAAAAACAACGGCATATGAAATAGATAAATAAATAGACATATATAATTCAATAATTGACAATCTTGGCTAGTTGTATAATAATTCCAACCGCTCTTATATATGATAATTGAATGACCTAATACAACTAATATTATAGCTAGAGCTCTTAAATTTGTAATTTTATTGTTTTTCATAAAATTGCTTTTTCCATTCTTTTATCTTTTCTTCATCAATATTTATTTTTGTTTCATATTCAGAAATCATCATTTTTTGTAATTTTTCTTTTATTTCATTTCTTTCAATTGCAGGTATATTATAAGTTTCTTTCATATCACGAGCTCTATTATCAACTATAATAATTATACTTCTAACAAAATTTTGCATTGCGAAAACACCAGCATGTAATCTTGTACCAACATAGTCAACATTTTTTTCCACCAATATTGATTTATAATCTTCAAGATTAGGATTAACTAAAATGATTTTTTCTATATTTTTTAAAGATTTAAAATACTCTAAATCTCCGCTTCCTTGAATCCAATAATAAACTTTGTCATAATTTTTATTTAACGTGTCTATTAAGAATTGATCTGATTCAACATCACGTTTATAGTCAGTTAAAGTAAAAATAACATTTTTATGTTTTTTTGTAGGTATTTTTTCACAATGCTCTTTTGTCAAGCCCCACATGGTTACACAACCAGTATTTATTGCTTTATAACCCAATTTGTTTAAAATTCTTTTTGTTCGTTCATCTCTTACTGAATGAACAATTTCTTTAGATAATATTTTTGAATATAAAATTTTTGTGTATAAGTTAACATTATCTTTTTCAGAGCCAAAGCCACATCCAACTAAAACAGAATCTTTGTATGGTTTACAATTGAAAATATTTACATTCCAATTAGGCCATGGTTCAAACATATTACCAGACAAAATATTCGTGCCTACTATAAATTTTGTATTGCAAGATTTTACATATCTATAAAATCTGTTAAATTTATTATTTTGATAAAAATGAGATGTCGGAGTATGTGTTGGATATCTCACAACAAAACCTGCTCCATAAATATCTTTCATGTTTCTGTCAAATGAATTGTTAATAATTTGGTCTCCTACATTAAGGCTTCCGATTGATGTATCAAATATTATATAATTTTTCATATTTTAAGTTTCCTCTCTTTGCTCGTCAATAATTTTATTCATTTCAAACATTATTAAAAACAATGCAGACTCGTGTCTAATAAACGAACCAAAATCCGGTTCAAAAATAACAGAAATCATAATAAAACTTACAAATGTTATTAACCACATTATATTTTTATCATTTAATTTAGTACTTGTTTTAAACAATGTAAAAGTTATAAACAATTGGTAAAAAATAAATGGTATATATTTAACACCCTTTGTAATAAGTTCAATTGGAAAAAGCATTCTTACGAAATTTATTAAATAGTTAAGGACAAATTTTATAAAGTTAGTATTTCTACCAAGTAAATCATTTATTATTGTTACAGCATCTGGACTAGATTCTCTATTGATGTTTGTTACATATCTTGCATTAATTATGGAATTGTAATTATTGGTTGAAATAAGTTGAACTACAAAAACTTCCATAAAAAATAATAATAACGCAAGTAAAAGTATTTTCTTTACTGTTTTTTTGTTAATCTTTTTATTTCTGATTTTCTTCTCATATATAAAATATATTGTAACCATCAACATTGCCATTATAAAATAATACACTCTAAATCCTATTGCTTCGACTAATAAGATAAAGCAAGACAAAAGCAGTTTTTTTTGATTACTAATTTTTTCATTGCTTAAAATTATAAAAACAAGATAAAAAAACAAAAATTGAATAATATCCTTGCTTATATTAAAAACATATATATTCAACAAACCAACACTAGCAATAACAAAAATAAAATTTTTTAATGATATCTTTTTATTTTTTAATAGTACAAAGGTAATTAGTATTATGGAAATAAAAGATAAAAAATAGGACCATTGCGCAAGAGTTGTAAATCCAAAAACATTTATAAACTTAAAGAAATTACCAGCAAAAGAATATGATTTATCAGTAATATCAGTTAATCCTTTTGATAATGCTAAAATTCTTGTTGAATCATAAAAATATTTTTCAGGTAAAATTTTAAATTGAACAGCCTTTACAAAAAAAGTTTCTAAAATAATAATTAATATCAAGCAAAGTATTTTTTTATTAATAAATAATGGTTTAGATTTTTTCATAAATTTTTCTCATTTCATCACAATAGTTTTCGATGTTATTAATGACATTATTTTTATTTTTTACGTGTTTGCACCATTCATCATATTGATTTTTATCAGAAAGAATTTCTATTATCTTTTCACTTAATTCATTATCATCATTCGAAAGAAATCCTGTTTTGTTATTATCAACTATGTCCTTTAAGCCATCTGTTATAGTAGAAATTATAGGTTTACCAAATGCCATTGCTTCTAAAGCACACATAGGAGTCCCTTCATAACGAGATGTCATAACCATTATTTTAGAGCAAGATAAAACCTTATATGGATTATTCATAAATCCAAAAATAGTAACGTTGTTTTCTAATCCTTTTGCTTTAACTAAACTTTCAACTGTACTCTTTAAATCACCATCACCTATTATTGCAACTTTTAAATTTTTTTTGACTTTTGCTATTTTTTCTACTAATGAAATTAATCTTTCAGGATTCTTTTGATAATTCAATCTTCCCAAATAAATCAAGTCAAATTCATAATCATTTGTATCTTTTTTTAGATTTTCTAATAATGCTTTAGAATCAATAACATTATATAAAACTATCGATTTATCTTTTACTTTTTTAACATAATAAAAACTATCAAGTGCTGACTGTGAAACCCAAATTATTTTTGAATATTTTTTTATAGTTAAGCTATATAAAAATGTCTTCAAGTTAAATTTTCTCATATTTTCATGATTGGCATGAATATGTGAAATTATTTTTGCTTTATTACTAAACATAGATGCTATTATGCTTGCTCTTATATCATGACCATGAATTATATCTGGTTTATATTCCTCTACAGCTTTTTTTACGTTTGCATAATTAAATTTTTTTATGGGGAATGTTTTTATCCTTAAAGAATTCAGTCTGTCTTTATTTTTCCCTATTTTTGAGCAATAAACCATATCATAATTTTCGTCTTTTTCAAATTGTTTTATTATTTGACATGCGACATTCTCTGCACCTGAAAAAACATCCGTACTTATTAAATGTAATACTTTCATTTTATTTTCATCTCTTTCTTTAAATTTTTTTTAAGTAGTACTCTTCTAACTTTTTTGATTCTTCTTTAATATTAAAATTTTTAGCAGTCATTTCTTTTGAAGTATTTATCCTTTTATATTTATCTATATCATTTAATATATTATTAGCCCATTCATCAGCATGTACATTTAATGACATAAACTTTGTTGTATCTAGGACTTTTGTTTCTTTTGTCATTTCATTAGATAAGTAACATAATAAACTAGCTGCTTGAGCCTCAACGCCTACTACTGGTAGCCCTTCATATAATGATGGTAGTAAAAACACATCAAATGCTTGATATAATTCAGCCACATCTTCTCTTTGTCCTAAGAATTTGACATTATCTTCTAAATTTAACTCTTTAACTTTAATTTTTACACTATCCATTAATGGACCTTGACCTGCTAAAATCAAAATTGAATTCTTGTTTTTTTTGTATATTTCATTGAATATTTCAATTAAAAAGTTATGATTTTTTACTGGAACAAATCTCCCAATATGTCCAATTACCAGTGTTCCATCATTTATATTTAATTCTTTACGCTTAGCATTTCTTATTTTTGAATCAAATGAAAATTTATCTAAATTAATGGCATTATTTAAGAGATATACTTTTCCATCATCGTATGCTTTATCGCCAAACTGCCATCTTCCTGCAAGTTCAGAGCAACACATATAGTCAGTAGCAAATAATTTACTAAAAGGTCTTAAAGTTTGTTTCAACAAATTTTTTTTCTTTTCTTTCTTATTAGTTGTACTATGGCTATGAGCAATTCTAACAGGCACTCCAGCACACTTGGCAGCAAAAAGACTAAAAACTGATAAAGTATTAATATGAGAATGAACTACTTTATACTCCCCATCTTTTAAGACTTTTTTTAACTTTTTATGGTATTGAAATATTTTTTGATACGGAGGAATTAATATAACTTTCCCTCCTAATTCTTCTATTTCTTTATAAGGAATATTTGTCGAATCACTATCACAAATAAAATCAAATTGTATTTTTTTTCTATTTATATTTTTATAATAATTTAATACTACTGACTCGACACCTCCACCTATCATTTTACCAACAACGTGAGCTATCCTAATTGGTTCTTCCTTACTTTTTCCCATCTCTTCTCCTACTCCTTTTGACAATAAAAAATGAATATCAACATTGATATTCATCCTAAAGATTAAATAGTTGTCTTAAGTATTAAATTAACAGCATAATTCTATAGTTACTTCAGAATAAATATTTATTAATATATAAACTCATACTCATTTTTTCAAATAAATCGTTTGTATGGTAACATAAATATAAAGAATAATCAAGATATGATGATATAAATTTAATTTATATTATGTTATTAGCCAATCCCTTTTTCTGCAATTAATATTTTATCATAATATTTCCTATTATAAAAGGTAATAGTGGAATATTAAATTTATAAAAACAAATGATTGTCATGGTATTTGACAATCATTTATTCATACTTAATTTACTTCTTTCTTCGATACAGGTATTCGCTAGTTGATATAATTCATTTATATTAGATGTATATAAATTACATAACTCATTAACATATTCACATCTTTTAGCTATTTTTGCTTGAGCTTCGGCTTCAGTAAAACCTTGATTGTGGTTAACGCATTCGGAAGGAAATGTGCTAAACTTAGTTATTACGTTACAAATACCATCATTAAGATCTTTTAATTTTATATTAAATTTATCAAACTCAGGATGTTCCAAGTCTTGATATTTATATAACAAGTTTATTTTATTATTAATACCTTGAATTTTTAAATGATATTTAGAATTTAAACCATTTATCTTATCAATTGATTCAATATCAAATTTAATTTGTAGTTCTGGTGTTACTTCTCTTATATCAAGATATGTTTTGTTAATGTAATCTTCTATTAAAACTGGATATAAGTTTAGGATATCATTTATTTCTTGTTCAAATTTTTCTTGATCTCTTACTTTCTTTTCTAGAATAATGTTATTTTTTTGTTCTTTAGCGTTGTGAACTATAGATATTATTAAGGCAATAGTCGAGATAATAACACTTATTGTATTAGGAATATTTTCCATACTCTTCACTTCTTTCTAGTTCTTTATTATATTTATAATGATAGTAATTAACAAGAAAAAAGTAATTTAATTTTAAAAAAAGTCATAAAAAGATGAATTTCATCTTTTTATGACTATACTTGTTTGTCAAATTATTTTGCGCCTTTTTTTAGAAAGACAACTTGGAAAGTTTTAAAGAATATTTTGATATCTAATTTTAATGATATTTGATTAGAATAGAATTGTTCTAATTCTAAACGTTCTTTAAATGAAAGATCACTACGACCACTTACCTGCCAATAACCAGTAATACCAGGTTTAGTTTTAACAATATCATCATAATATTCTCCCATATCTTCTTTTTCACGAGGTAGATAAGGACGATTACCAATTATAGACATATCACCTTTTAAAACATTAATTAACTGAGGTAGTTCATCTAAAGACGTTTTACGTAAGAATGCCCCTATTTTAGTTATACGTGGATCATTTTTTAATTTTTTATTCTTTTTATATTCTTTAGCAATTTCTTTATCTTCTTTAAGCATTCTAAATAAAACCTCATCGGCATTTGCTACCATAGAACGATATTTATAAAACTTAAATTCTTTGCCATTCTTACCAATTCTATTTTGTGTAAAAAAGATTGGTGAGAAATCCTTATTACAAATATATATTATTTTAATAATTATACTTATAGGTATTAAAATAAGAACTCCTATTAAACCACAAATAATATCAAAGGTACGTTTGATTACTAAATAAAAAACCTCTTTTAAGCTTATGCTTTGAACTGTTGCCACATCATTCATTATAATTCCCCCACTTTTCTTTATAAAATTTCGTAACACTTTTAATAAAGCATTAGGTTTCTAATGCTTTATCTTTCTTTTTTCTCATAATAGCTATTAGCATAATATGAATAATAGCTACTTCCTTTAGTGTTAGCACGATTTATGATAACACCATTGATTTTACTATTGGCAGTTTCAAATGCTTTTTTAGCTTTTTCAATCATATCAATTTGCGTTTTACCACTTGATACAACTAAAATATTAGCATCTGAGTATTTAGTTAATATTGATGTATCTGACATACCTAAGATAGGTGGACAATCAAGTAAGATTATATCGTAATGTTCTCTTAGGGCTTCTAAAAGATCAGCATTACTCTTAGATGATAGTAATTCAATTGGATTTGGTGGTATTGGACCAGTTGGTAATAAATCTATATTTTTAACATCTGTTTTGACAATATAACGACTCATTTTTATTTCGTCTTTATAATTTAAAATCAAATTAGAATAGCCAGCATTAGTTGGATTCATAATGTTAAATATAGTATGTTGACGACCACGACGTAAATCACAGTCTATAATTAGTACTTTTTTGCCGTCTTGGGCATAAGCTGCAGCAAGGTTGGCAGTAATAAAACTTTTACCATCACCAGCTTCTGGAGAAGTACTTAAAATTACTTTTAATTCTTTGTCTACGGCAGAAAACTGAAGATTAGTACGAATACTTTTAATTGATTCACTAAACATTGATTTAGGATTTATATTTATTAATAAATCAGTTTCATTATTCATTTTTGTCACCTACTTTTCTTTACGTTTTACTTTTGGTACAACACCAATAACTGGTAAGTCGAATCTATTTTCAACTTCATCAGATGATTTAATGGTTGTATCAAAGTAATATATAACGAATACTACACCGAAGGCTAAAACGATTCCAACAAATAAGTAAATAACCATATCTTTAACAATATTGATGTTATATGGTTCTTCAGCTTCTTCAGCCACATCTATTTGTGAAACGTTTTGAAGTTTATAGATAGATGATATTTCTTTACTAAATTCTTTGATTATCTCATTAGTAATATCAGCGGCTAAACCTTTGTCTGAATCAACAACTTCAACTTTAATGATTTCCGTATCTTGTTTGGTTGAAACAGTAACATGATTTAGCAGTTCATCTGTATCATAGTCTAAAGACAGATTTTTAATAACGTTATCAGCGATCTTACGACTTTTAACAATTTCACTATAAGTTGCTACTAAGCTTTGGTTTAAGTTAACATCACTTTGTGTTGTTTGTTGTCCTTGAGCACCGTTTTCACTAACCAAAACAATAGTTGATGTACTACGGTATTTTGGTTTCTTTAGGAAGATTGAATAAGCACTTCCTACTACAACGACGATTAAGAGAATTATTAACATTCCTATAATTCTTTCTTTAAAATAGTCAAATAACTCTTTTAAGTTAATTTCTTCCATAAATAAAAACCCTTTCTAAATCCTTGATGAAAAGTTTTTCAAGCTGTTTGTCAATAACGATAATAACACTTTTTTTTAAAAAAAGAAACAAAAAATTAATTGTTGGTTTAATTTTATCATTAAAACTATTTTTTTTAAATATGTTTTAATTTAAAATAAGAAAATTGATATATTTTTGACAATAAAAAAATTATAGTTTCGACTATAATTTATCTAGGTAATTTAATAATTTCAAATAGGAATAATAAGTATATTCCTGTATAAAGAGAAACTTTAAAGCGAAGCATTTCATATAAACCAACTGTTTTATCAACTGTTGAAACTAACCATGATTCTTTATACTTGGGAATAGTTAAGTTACAAGGAAACATATGAGATTTTATAATATCCTGTTGCATTTCATTTAAATCGTAGTATTTAAGACTGTTATGAAGTGCTACTTCAGGATGTGTTCCTAATTTTTTAGCACTACTCTGTCCTTTTAAATCATCGTTAATATAAAAGTCATGTAATAGAGCAGCACGAGTTGTTTCATTAAGATTTTTCATATTAAGGACTTTACCGATAATATAAGTATGTTTAGCAACACGCATAGAGTGTTCATAACGAGTTATACCATGATGTAATTCTTTATTTAATTTATTAAAATCTTTATTATTAGTTATGTCTTCGACTAAGGAGTAAAATTCTTCTTTGCTTTTTTTTGTCATCTTTTTCACCTCAGACTTCCAAATTATACCATATATTTTATGATATGACAAATTCGTATCCTATTTATATTTTAACGCATTTTTTAATATTTATAGATTTTATTAGAAGTTGAGGTGTCAATTAACTGTTATTTTAAAGATATTTCTTTTATTGTTTCGATTATTTCATTAGTAAGTTTTTGTTCTTTTTCTTGAAGTTTTCGTTCTTTTTTAGTTATTTGATAATATTTTTTTATTTCATTTAAGGCTTGGATAAGTAATATAAGAGCTAATGGTGTAAGGATATATTTACGGTTATTATAAAGTATTTCATATAGATAATTATTATTTTTAGTTAAATAGCCTAGTTCAGATGGAGCTATTTTCTTTAAGATAATAGGATAATTTAAAGGTTGATATATTTGATTAGTAGTATTAGTATCTGTACCAAAATTAATTAAATTAACAGCACCTGTCATATCTAATAAAGATGTTTGTTTACTTTCTTCATCATAGATTAGAGGAACTTGATCAATGTTAGTTAGATCAATTTGGTCTAAGTCATTGTTATTATTATATAAATTCCAAGCATGGTTAGTACTTTGAAGTGTATAACATTCTATGTTAAGACGATTTAAAAGTGCTTGATACAATGAGGCATAATTGATACAAATTATTCCTGATTTACTAAATGATGTTTTAATAGGATATGTATTATAGTTAGTTAGCATTTGATGTTGAGAGGTGGTTAATTCTTCTTGCATAGATAATTTATCATTATAAAAAAAAGTACTTACAATGTAATTAATTGCCTCATCAATTTGATTTTGGATATTACTATGACGTTTTTGAATTTCTTCAGTAACTTTATCTAAGTAATAACATTCTGAAGTTAAATCATAAGGAACTGATACTTTTTTAGAACTATTTAGTTTAATATAAGTATCTTCGTTAAGCCAAATAGGAGCATAATCATCAAGAGTTATTTTTTTTATTTGAGAATAATCTAATAACTTAGAAACATTTTTAATATTGATAGATGAAGATAAATCTAGACTTTCTAAGTTAGAACAATTTTCTAAAATATTTAAATCTAAAACTGATGAAGAATTATAAACTAACTTGGTTAAAGAAAGAGGATTTTTAAAAGATAAATTATTTATATAACTATATAATACATTTAATTCTTTAGTATGATAAGGTAAATTAAAGACTTCTTCCTTACATGTGGAATTAATTAGTGAGATTTTTTTCAAATGATTAGGTAATTTATCATTATTAGTAATATTACTATAAGCTATAGTTATTTCTTCCAGTTTTTGATTATGTTCTAAATCAGAACAATCAACATTACATTTATTAAGTGTTAATATTTTTAAATTAGTTAAATATTTTAGGTCAGTTAAAGCATCAGATGTTACTTGATCTGTTAATTCTAAACTTGTTATTTTCTTTAGTTCACCATATGTAATTGGTTCATCCATAGTTTTATTTAGTATTTTTAAGATTTCTTCTTTAACTTTATTGTTAGTAAAATTATATATTTTATCATCTGAAAGATTATTTAATTCTGTTTCTATTTTATCAAAAGAAGATGTAGTACTTACAGAGATAACTTTAGTTTTTAAAGGAGGATTATCATTACTAAAAAGTAAAAGACTAGTAATTGTTGTTAACATAAAGGCTTTATAAGTTAATTTTTTTAATGATTTTTTTTGAAGACTTTTAAGGGCTTGATGATTGATATTTTTTAAATGCATAATTAAGCCCCCTTATTGGTTTAGATAATACTATTAATATTTTTTTTAGTCAAATTTATCAAATTAAAACCTTGCTTTTAATGTAAGCAAGGTTTTAATTTAATTAGTTAATTTTATTAATGCGTTCTTTTAAACGAGTGTTACCTAATAGTTTTAAAATAACATATAAGTCAGGAGTTTGTTTTAAACTAGTTACTGATACTCTGATAATATTAGAAATATCAGCAATACTTCCTTTATAATTATCAGGATTATTTTTATATTCTTTCATATTAGAACAAAAACCTAATTTATCAGTCATTTCTTTCATTTTATTGAACCAGGTATCTTTGTCATCTGCTTCATCGAAGTATTCATTAAAGTAGGTGTTGATAACTTCGTTGATTGTTTCTTTAGAAAAACGTGGATCAAAGTCATAATTTACATCAGTAAATAATTCATCAAACATATACCAAATTTGACCTTTTACTTCACTTAAGCAACCATAATCTTTACGAGGTTTCTTTTGTTCTCTTTCGATATTTAAAACAGAAATGGTATAGTCTTTGTATTTATTAATTAATTCATTAAAGTCTTTATCATATTCTTTTGACCAGTCATCAAGTAATTTAAATACTTCGGTAGCTTTTAGTTTACTAACGTAATTACGAGAAATATTGTCTAGTTTATCTAAATCGAACAAGGCTCCTGAAGCACTCATTTTCTTTGGAGAAAATTCAAATTCTGTAAATGGAGCATCGGGATGATTTTCACGCCATGCTTCATAGTTAGAATTGGCAATAGTCATGATAGCTTCGATTAAAGCTTCAACGGGATAGCCTTTTTCTTCATAATATGTCATACGTGCTTCGGGATCTAAACGTTTAGAAATTTTTCTAATTTTATCCCCATCTTTTTTTAAAATTAATGGTGTATGAATGTATTTAGGCATTTTAAAACCAAATGTTTTAAATAATTCATAATGATATGGAATTGAACTTATCCATTCTTGACCTCTAACAACATGAGTTGTACGCATTAAATGGTCATCAACAAGATGAGCAAAATGGTATGTTGGAAGTAAATTAGAAGATTTCATGATTGGTAAGTCAGTATCATTTTCAGGAAATTCCATTGTTCCATTAGCTAAATCATCAAATTTAAACTTTTTATTGAAGTCTCCACTACTCTTTAAACGAATAGTATATTTTTCACCATTTTTAATACGTTCTGCAGCTTCATCAGGAGTTAAATTACGATATTTAGCATAACGACCATATATACCAATTCTTCTTTTATCTTCTTTTTGACTTTGTCTAATTGAATCCATTTCTTCTTGAGTTAAGAAACATGGATATGCTTTACCTTCAGCTATTAAGTGTTTAATGAAAGCATGATAGATTTCTTTTCTTTCTGATTGGATATAAGGTCCATAAATACCAGCTGTTTTACCATTATCACGATATTCGTATTCATCTGGATTCATATTATAATGTTCTAAGATATGACGAATATATTCCACTGCTCCTTCTACTTCACGAGCTGAGTCTGTATCTTCATTTCGAAGATAGAAAACTCCACCACTTTGACGAGCTAATAAATAGTCGATTGTAACAGAATAGAAATTACCAATATGCATAAAGCCAGTTGGTGATGGAGCATAACGAGTTACTTTAGCCCCCTCTTTTAAATTTCTTTCTGGATATTCTTTTTCATAATCTTCAATTGTTTTGGTAATATTAGGAAATATTAAATCAGCTAATTCTTTGGTAGTCATTTTTATCAATCCTTTCTAAAAAAAGCTAGTTCATCCTAAAGGACGAGCTAGCCGTGGTACCACCTTAATTACTTCTTAAAATCTTAACGTGATTAGCGGAATACCTTGTATACAGTATTCAACTCCAAAGTTTCTTCAATAAGTTTATATACTCTTTTTCACCAACCAAGAGTTCTCTTTGATATAAAGTCTTATTTACTCTTCTTCTTCTTCGTTTGTGATTAAATTATATTAAATTCACTCTTTTTTGTCAATATTTCTTGGATGAGGTATTTTTCTTAAGATTACAGATTCTTCGTTTGCTTGACGTATTTGACCATTAACGATCGCTAGTTGTTTGGTATTTATTCGTTCAATAAGTTTGTCATAAAAGATATATTGAACATCTAAAAAGCCCATTAATGGTTTATATTCATAGGCACCTGTTCCATCTTCAGAAAAAGCTGGAATGAAAGTCTTTTTTTGTTCTTTATAACTATTTTTGGCTTTATGACTATGACCTTTATAAATCATAGAAACATCGTTAGGAACATCTAACTTATTAGACTTTTTTAGATCATGAATGACTGCTATGGAATCATCTTTTAATAAAATTTTACACATTCCATAACCAAGGGAAACCATATCATAGCGACTACTTTCTACTTTTCTTAAAATATCATAACCATCTTCAATAATACTTTTATATTCATGATTACCACCTAAGTTTAAGGTAATTATATCTTCAGCGTACGGATAAACTCTTATGAGTTTTTTGATTTGAGATGGTAATGTTTTATTAATAAGAACTTGGTTACTTTCTGGATAAATATTGTCAATAGTGTCGCCAGCATTAATAATGATATGAATGTCATGAGCTTTGGCATAGTCAAATACTTTAGGTAGTAGTTTTGGTCTTTCATAGATACTTCCAATATGTAAATCAGAAATAAAAATACAACGAAAGAAACGATCTTTAACATTGATACGTAAACGACGAGAGTTATTATCAAAATTTAAACTTTTATTGGGTTTTAAGATTATTTGACCACTACTGGTTATGGTTTTATTAAAATTATAACCACGATTTTTGATTTGTTTTAAAATATCATTATATTCACGAATATTTAAAGATAGCAATTTAGGAATTTCATTAAGTGAATAGCCTTCTTTAATTAATGATAATACTTCGTCTGTTTTACTCATGTTATTCCCCCTTATTTTATTTTTGACATGTCGCTTCTATATTATAAAGTTGTTCAAGACCTTCAGGTGTTGTTATATCTATAGTAATGTTAAGACTTGTTAAACCTTTTTTTAAATCAGTTACTATTTGATTGTTGTTTAATAATTGAGTAGAAACTTGAACTTTACTATCTTGAAAATTAGGTTTTAATTGATAGTAAATGATTTGTTCATTTAAATCTTTTATTTCATCACAAGGTATTGTTATAGAATATTTTTTTGTTTTATCTTGAAGATTTATACTAGTATTTTTAATTATTAAAGATTGTAAAGGACTTATGTTTTCTTTAAAATTATGATGAATGTTAGCAATTACTGCAATAGTAATTGTTAAGATGATAATAATAAGAAATAAACTAATTGTTAAAATATTTTTTTTCATATGATTATTCCTTTCTTAGCTTCTAGCCGCACCATCAGCTTGGTAGTTATTATTTGTCTTTTTTAAGTCAGATAGTGCCTTAGTAACACTTTCCTCTTTAAAGCCTAATAGAATTACTGTAGCACCATTATCTAAAAATTTTTTAACAATAGCCAAACCAATACCACGAGTTCCACCTGTTACAATAGCAATTTTTCCTTTTAACATATTTTCACCTTCTTGATTTTTTCATAAAAAAGCATATCATTTTTTATAAATTTTATCTATATTATTTAATAAAAAAGATACGGAAAAAACCATATCTATTGTATTTTTATTTTTAAAGTACGCATTGCATTTAAGATAGCGATAATTGATACACCAACGTCAGCAAAAACAGCCATCATCATATTAGATAAACCTAAAGCCCCAAGGATTAAAAATAATATTTTGATAGTTAGAGCAAAATAGATATTTTCTTTAACTATTTTTAAAGTCTTTTGAGAAATTGTTATAGCTGTATTTAGTTTTTCTAAGTCATCATCCATAATAACAATATCAGAAGCTTCAATTGCAGCATCAGATCCTAAAGCTCCCATAGATATACCAATATCACTACGAGTTAAAACAGGAGCATCATTTATGCCATCACCTACGAAAGCCACTTTAGCATTTTCTGGTTGGGAATTAATTATTTCTTCAATTTTTTTAACTTTGTCTTCCGGAAGAAGATTAGCATAATATTCATCTAATTTTATTTGTTTGCTTACTTGTTCAGCAATTTTTTTATTATCTCCTGTAAGCATAACTAATTTAGAAATATTATTTTCTTTTTTTAGTTTAGATAATGAAGTAGCCGCTTCTAATTTTACTTCATCAGCAATAATTATATTTCCAATATATTTGTTATCTATAGCAACATGAAGAGTTGTTCCAATGTCTGGAGTTGTTACTTTTATTTTTAAAGTTTGCATCAGTTTCTTGTTACCTATATAGATATCTTTAGAAGCTGTCTTTACATGAATACCTAAACCTGAAAGTTCTTCGTATTTTTTGATTTCTTTAGGGTTAATTTTTTTGTTGTAAGCACGTTTTATAGATTCAGCAATAGGATGTGGTGAATAACTTTCAGCTGTTGCTACTATTTTTAATAATTCTTCTTCAGTTATATCAATAGGGTTAACTTTAGTTACATTGAATGTTCCTTTAGTTAAGGTTCCTGTTTTATCGAAAACAATTACTTTAGTTTTTGATAAGTTTTCAAGATAGTTGCTTCCTTTAATAAGAATTCCATTTTTAGAAGCACCACCTATACCGCCAAAGAAGCTTAAAGGAACAGATATTACTAAAGCACATGGACAAGATATTACAAGGAAGGTCATAGCACGTTTGATACAAGCTATAAAGGTTAGGTCTTTAAAGATTAATGGTGGAATAAGAGCTAATAATAAAGCTGATATTACAACAATCGGTGTATAATAACGAGCAAATTTAGTTATAAAGTCTTCTGATTTAGATTTTTTATTACTTGCATTTTCAACAAGATCAAGTATTTTAGATGCTGTTGATTGACTAAATTCTTTAGTCACTTTAACTGTTAAGACACTTGTTTTATTAATACATCCACTTAATATTTCATCATCTTTATTTACCTTACGAGGTACAGATTCACCAGTTAAAGCAACTGTATCTAGATAGCTATTCCCTTCAATAACTATACCATCTAAAGGTACTTTTTCTCCTGGTTTTACTAGGATAATATCCCCAATATTTACTTCTTCAGGACTAACTTTTTTATATTTTTCACCATTTTTTAAGTTGGCATAATCAGGACGAATATCCATTAATTCAGTAATTGATTTACGGGATGATGCAACTGCATAACTTTGAAATAATTCTCCTACTTGATATAGAAGCATAACTAAGACACCTTCTAAATATTCACCAGTTAGAAAAGCTCCAATAGTAGCAATGGTCATTAAAAAGTTTTCATCAAATACTTCTCCATGAAAAATATTTGTTGCAGCTTTTTTGATAATTGGATAACCAACGATAAGGTAAGCTACAATGAAGAGAATTGTTTTAATTATATTAAGAGGAATTAAAAGAGAAATAACAACAATTATTGAAGAAATAATTATTTTATTTAAATTCCTTTTATCTTTTTTACTCATTTATACCACCTTTAATCTAAAATTGTACAATCAGGTTCTACTTTATGACAAACTTTTTTTACTTCGTTCATAATTTCATCCATATTTTTGTCTTCTTCGATTTCAATAGTTAATTTTTGAGTCATAAAGTTAACACTTATATTCTTGACTCCTTCTATTTTACTTATATTACTTTCCATTTTAGAAGCACAATTAGCGCAATCTAAATCACTTAAATTATATACTTTTTTCATCACAAGCACTCCTGTTCTTATTATTTTTAATTCTTAAGTAAATTATATACTATTTTATTAATTTAATGCAATATATTTGAATGAATGTTCAAATATATTTATATTATACTTGAACATTCATTCAAACGTCAAGGATATTTGCATGTTTTATCATCTTAATTTATAATAAGTTTATTCGAGGTGACTTTATGGAAGAAAATATGGTATTACATGATGAAAAGATGGTTAATGAAATAAAAATGAAAATGCCTGATTATAATATTATTACAGATCTATCGGATTTTTTTAAGATTGTTGGTGATAGTACTAGATTACAAATTTTAATGGCTTTAGAACATGGGGAGTTATGTGTAAGTGATTTATCTTTTTTACTTAATATGACTGTATCAGCTATTTCTCATCAACTAAAGGCATTAAGAGATGCTAAATTAGTAAAATTACGAAAGAATGGAAAGATTGTTTATTATTCACTTGATGATAATCATATTAATGATTTATTGAGCGTATCTTTTGCTCATATAATGGAAAAATAGCTAGAAAATCTAGCTATTTTTATATTTTTTTTGGTTAGGCGAATCTTCAAGTAATGATGAGACAATATCATTACGATTCGCAAAATTAACATTAGTAACATTAAAATTTTTACGAAAATAATTTTTTAAGAAAGCAATTTGTTCAGGAGTTTGAAGTGGTTTAGCTTCCCCTATAATTAATTCTTCCGTATCTTTTAGACCAATTACTTCCTTTAAGCCAAAAGCAGATGGCTTAATTTGTTCTTTATTTATGGCATTTAAATCTAATAAGTTATCTTTAGTTATTTGGCCATTATATAAAGAAAAAATACGTTCAATAACATTATTACCAGTAAGTGGTGCATAAAGACGTGTATAGTCAGTTTCTTGGCCAATATCACTATTTAAATTATAATTATCAACTATTACAGAAATTTCTTTAGTAGATGAAGGTCGACTTATTTCTATTGAACTTTTATAATCAGCTTCAACTTCTAAGAAAGTATGTTGTTCTAAAGCTGCTATTTGACCTAGGACATCTCCTTGAGGTAATTGAATTTTTAAGCGGTTAACGATTCTAGTAATTGTTTCTTCACTAAAAACCATTGAAGTTGAATAAAGATAACTTAAAGTAGGTTCTTTATCACTAGATTTATTGTTTAGATATTTCTTTTCAGTTTTAATTAAATTTATTCCTAATTTTCGAAAGTCAATTATTTCTTCATGAACGATATTTCCTTGCAAAGTTGTAATAACTATTTCATTAGGTTTTACTTTAACAAACTTTAATGAGTCATTTTCTTTAGTTAAAGTTATTCTTTCTTTATCACTATTTATATAATCGATTTCATTAGGTTTTATTTTACTAATATGAAAACCTTCTAGTATTTGTGCAATAATTTTTCTTTTTTCTGATTGTTTTAGCATCATTGCTAATATTTTACGCATTGTTATCCCCCATTTGCCAATATTTTAACTATCTTATTAATTAAATGCAAGATATTTTTATAAATAAAAAATATAGTTTTAACAACTATATTTGCATTTCTTATGGTGATCCGTATGGGGTTTGAACCCATGAATGTAACCTTGAGAGGGTTATGTGTTAGACCACTTCACCAACGGACCGATAAATGTTATTTTTTTCATAACAATTTGATTCTAACATAATCTAGTTTTTTTGACAATAGTTTCAAAGATGATTTTAAAAAGATTAAGTTTGTTTGATGCTTAATCTTTTTTATCTGATTTATTATTTTTTTCATTAAAGATTGCTAACGATGAAATAATGATATCAGGAAGTTTTATTCCTAATTGTGAACAATTTTCTAAGATAGATATTAATTCGTTAAAGATTAAGGAATAAATAGTTAAGTTTCTGATGGAATTACCAACATCTAATATATTACCTAAAATAACTGCAACAGCTACTATTACAAAATAGCAAAATTTTTTAAAGATACCCTTTAGGCCAACACTACTATTTAATTTTTTCTTTAAAATAGCACGACATAAACCAGTTAAATAATCTAGAATTATTACCGTAAGTAAATATTTCATATTAAGATCAATATGACCAAATAAGAAGAAAATTGTTGAACAAGCTATTCCAAATGCAGTGGAAATCATTAAAGTCATTTTTGGTACCTCCTTCATCTTATTGTATGTGGAAGTTTTGACTAACGGATAGGTTTTTATTTAGATTATAAAAAAAGCTATCACTTTCCAGTGATAGTTTTTAAACATTTCTTATTTTGCTATTTTTGTGACAGTAATTTAAGCCAACATAAGCACCAATAGCAGAAATTATTATACCAATAATACTTACGAAAACTCCAGTTTTAGGATTTTGGATTTCTGGATCTTCATCATCTGATAATGGATCGTCTGATTTTTTTATATCTCCTGTACGATCTAGAGTAAATTCTTTAATTGTTTGACCATCATATGTTAGTCTTAAAGTTAAACCTTCTATTTCATAGTCAATATCATCAAAAGATGATTCTAAGTTATCTTTTATTGTTTCTTCATCATCATTTGAAACAATAATTGATTCATCAGTTATCTTATATCTTTTACTTGTTAAGGTAAAATAACTTAGTTCATAGTAAGCACCATATTCATAAGTACCATTATAGTTTGTTATATTAGAATTTGTTGATGAAGTTGGACGAAGAACTAATTTAATTGGTTCATTACCGCTTGGTTCAGCAATTTTTTTATTTGTAACATCAGTTTCTTCACCATTATCAGCTATTTGATAGACTTTGTAATCATCAAATTTAATGTTAGATGGAATGAATTTTTTGACAGTTTTAACATCTAATGTTTTATAAACAGGAAGAGTCATTTTACTAACTGTTCTTAGATATTCTAATTTACTTAAATCATACTTAGTAGAAACATCATTTGTATCGTCAACTTCTAATTTTTTTAAAGCTGTATTTTTTGATATATCAATACTCTTAAGATTATTTAATGATCCATAAAGTTCTTCTAATAAAGTATTAGCACTTAAATCTAACGCTGAAAGTTTATTACTTGTTATAGCTAAGAATTTTAATTTAGAATTTTTTGATAAATCAATTTTATCTAACAAGTTATTTGAAATATTTAAATAAGTTAAATTAGGATTACCAGAAAGATTAATTTCTGACATTTTATTAGAATCAGCAACTAATTTTACAAGTGATATAGTTTGTTCAGAACCATCAGCAGCACTATATTTTTGTCCTTTATCTGCTATCCCAGTTAGACCAGTTATTTTATTTCCACTAATCCATAAACCAGTAAGATAATCTAAGCCACTAACATCAAGTGGTATATTATAATTATTTTTTTCAATAAATAATTTTTCTAATCTTTTATATGTAGAAATATATTTTTTGATTTGATCTGTACTTAAATTATTTTTTGATATATCAAGTGTCTTTAAGTTGTTAGTTAAAGTATCATCTAAAGTTAATGTTTTTATATTAGTTGATCTTAAATATAAAGCTGTTAATTTAGGATTATTAGTACTTGATAAAGATAAAGTTTCAATACTATTTCCAGTTAAGTTAAGACTAGTAAGGTTACTTAGAAGTTCTATTCCTTTTAAATTAGTAATTTTTTTATTAGAACATTCTAAGTTGCTTATTAATTTTAAATTGGCATCAGTTAAACCATCAGTATGTGGTTGACCATCTGTTGTTAAAAATTCTTCATATGATGCTCCTGTTAACTCATCAGTAGCTGTTTTTTTACCATTTTGTAAATTTTCAGTTATACAAGTACGAAGATTAGCATCAGGTATTTGTTCTTCTATGGTAGCAGCTTTTGTGGTTGTAAAAGTAAAACAGGTTATTATTGTTAATATTTTTATTATCGTTTGCTTTTCCATTACTACACTCCTCTATCATATAAGAGTATAACATAGTTTTAATTTTTTTGACAGATAATAAATTATTATTTAGTAATATTTTTAAATAATTTATACAAAATATAAAACCTCTAGTCGAATATATATAATTCAATTAGAGGTTTAAATATTGTTTATTTTTACTTGCTATAGTAATTAAACTTTTTTGATAATTTTTATTTTAAATCTGTTACTTTGTTAATTAATAATTTATCTTCTTTTTCATTATATAAGTATAATGAACCAGTTAAATCTTCTTCATTGTAATCTTTTAATAAATAGATATTTTTATCAATTATATAAAATTTGTTAATTTTTTCACGAAGAAGAATGCTTTTTTGACCATCATATGTATACAAATCATAGTTTTTGTCTTTGGCTTTTAAATAAAATAATTTGTCATTTGCTACTTTAATTGATGATGAAGTAATATTACTATCAACTTCTTCAATATTATCATTTTTTATTTTATACAAATTATTTTGATTATCTTTCATACCAATAACATAAAATTCACTATTATACTTATAAATGTCATCATATATTTTATCAGCTAGTTTATTGATTTTTAAATTATTATCAATGCTATACAAAATTCCATCTGAAGTTAAGCAATACATATTAGAAGATGTTAAACAAGTATTTAGACTTTTTATTTCAAATAGCTTTTTTGATTGACCATTAGATATGTAATATTTTATATCGTTATTTTCTATTTTTGTATAAACAATATAATTTGAAGTATCAATAATATTATGCACATTTTCATCAATTTGGTGCTCTTTTTTATCTTGATAAAAATGTAAATTATTTTCATTATCAATATAAGCTATATTAGATAAGTTATCATCTAATTGGTAATTGTTAACATATTTAAAATTTGTAATATTTTGATTAGTTTTTAAATCATAAATATTCAAAGTATTTTGCTTATCTATATAAATTATTTTATTTTCTTTTAATTGAACTGAAAAAATATTTTTAATTATTGATTTTGATTTTTGTTTATTTATTTCATACTCATATAATTCACTATTTTTATAAAAATAAATTTTATTATTATAGATTCCTAAGTAATCTTGAATATCTTTACTTATTTCTATATTTTTTTTATTTAAATAAAGAGAAAGTTTATTATCTATATTTACATATACTATTACTTTATCATCGTTGGCGAAATCGTATTTTTTAATTTCAGCAGCTATTTTTGTTTCTTTATTTTTTTCATGTAAGTATAGATCATTTTCTAATTTATAAAGAAACTTATTTCTATCTTGTGAATATTTTACGGTGTCTAAAGTACCACGACCAAGTTTATGATTATCGTTGTTGTAATATAACCAACCATTATTTAAATAAACAATTGAGTAATTTGTGTTAGGAGATAGCTTTATTTTTAAAGCTATCCCTAACACTATTAAAGTAATTATAATTAATCCAATAACAAGTAAAAAGCTTTTAGATTTTTTCATATTCCCCCTCCTTTTAAGATAATTCCCTTTTTTTCTTATATGCTTTTAAGAAAATGAAAATTGATAAAATGGTAATTATAATAAAGATAGATAATCTATTACTTGTATTAGGATTATTGAATTCCTCTTTTGTTGTATTATAGAAGTCTATTGTTTCACTATCATGATCAATAATGGTTACTTCATCGACAATATAATTATACTTATAATTTATTACTTTAACTTTGACAATATATGAATTAGGATCATAGTTATAATTATTTCCATCATTTATTTCACTTATTTTATAATAATAGATACCATCTTGCTTGTAAGTTATTGGTCCAAAGGTAATGTAACCATTTGAATCATTTTTAGTAATTATTTCTGTAGCATTAGCAATTTTATTACCTTCATAATCAATACTTTCTAATTTGAATCTAAATGGTTCTTCTGATAATTGATTATCTAAATATTTTTTAGCATAAAATGAATAATATGTTATACCTTGACTTGTTACTGTGCCTCCAGCTATATTATTAAAGATTTTGGAAACACTTGTATCAGTAACCGTTGTTTTACCATTTACAGATAGAAGAAGGTAATTTTTTAAATCATTTGAACTCATTAATAACTCTGTATCAAATGTTACTCTAAAATTATTATAAAGATCTGGTTTTAATAAAGTTATAGTAATAGTATTATTTTCATAAGTAAAATTATAATCTTGATTTTGAATTAATTCATTCTTTACCTTAGTTCCAGTAGCACTTGTTTCTAAAGCATATACTTTTAGTGTATCATTATAATATGAAAGTATTTCATCAAGTTCATCGGTAAGAATTACTTGATCTGCATCTGTTAAAGAGTTCCCATAATCGACAGCCAAGTTAACATCTGCATACCATTTTATTAAAGGTAAATTATTCTTTGATTTGCCATTATTTTTATAAGTTTTCTTCAAAATGGCAGGGAACATTGTATTTCCTTCACTTGATGAAGATGGTCCAGTTACGCCGTCACTTTTAACTTCAACAACATTTTTAATATTTAAAGTTTTATCTGGAACTTCTTTTTCATATTCATATTTTTCTTTATCTAAGGACAATGTATAATCAATTGATATTTCTGTCATATTAGATAATTCTTTAAAATAAACAATAAAATTATAATCACCATTTTTATTAAATGTAAAATTTTCATTGTTTTGATTAAATATTTTTATATTTTCTGGTAATGATGATTCTTTAGTACTATCATATAAAACTTCGGAAAGACCATTTTTATTTGAAGTTATTTTTATATCAGAAATGTGGAAGTATTTTTGATAATTTTCATCAATTGTAGCAATATCTGAAATATATACATCTTTTCTAATTATTGTACCAGTGTTTAATTTTATATTCCATTTTGTTTTAGTCAGATCTTCATTAGGATTTCCTAAATAAGTCTTAGCAATTTCTAACGGAAAATCAAATTTTATATCTTCTGTTTTAGCTGATGCTTTAGAAATTATTGAACCTTTTTCTAGTTTAGCTTCATTACTTAAATTAAAAGTTCCATCTTTTTTTCCAGCCGCTTCATTATATAAATTTTCATCTAAGTAAGTTACATAATTGACTGTTATAGTTTTATTGTTGTTTAAATAATTATTACTTTCACTATTTTTAAATTTAAGTCTAAGAGTTAAACCATCTTTATTTACTTCAATATTATTTTCATAGCCAGAACTTGGAGCGTTATTTTCATAAATTATTTCTGCTCCTAAAGAAATAGTTAAATTACCAATTGATATAGCCTTTTTGACAGCGTCATCACCATTAACTTTTACTTCGTCAGTAATATTAATTTCTTTGTCTGATGTGCCAGTATTAAATTTTAATTGCCATTTTGTTTTATCATTATCTTGAGAAAGAATTGTTTTTGTTATTTTTGTTTTATATGTTGATATATTTATATATCCACTTGTACTTTCTTTTTTTAGTGAATCCCCTTGGTTGTTATCCAGCACTCTATTTTTAATGACGGCAATATAAGTCTTATCAGTTCCTTTTATGTGACATTCTTCATCAATTAACCCCTCTTGTAAAGCTTTTTGATAGAAAGATTCAAAATCAATTGAAATTTTGTATTCTAATCGGCTACTACTATCATAAGATATTCCCTGTAATTGATAACGCATACTATGTTCATCTTCACCATCATATTGTGATTTAATATTGAATTGGCGATTATTTTCTAAAGTAAAGTTATAATCTTTATTATTTTCAAGAGCGCCAGATATTTCATAAATTTTTTCATATTCTTGACTATGATAAATATTATCTTTATACAATAAAGTAATGTCTGAATAATTAGAATATTCTAATAATAATTTATTTAATTTAGCTATTTTAGTTTGTTCTGCTTCAGTAAAAGAATCTAATTTATATTTTTCATCTAAAGAAAAATAATAAGTATCTGTTAAGTCAATACTAGGTTTTAGATCTTTACCAGTTGAATACGCATCATAAGTTATTTGCCAATTAAATTCATTATTTTGAAAGGCGCTTTCTTTGTATGTTTTGGAAACATATGGATTTTTTAAATATCCTGATTGTACTTCTTGGGCGGTATATGCAGTTAAAGTTTTATTGTCTTTATCAACAGTTGATTGATATTTATCCATAAGTTCTTGATGACGATTTCCTTCTGTTGTTGATGAGTTATTTTCACCTTCTAGTGTTTCTTCAGAAATATCATTTTCATAGGTTCTTGTGGAACCAACAGTACTAATAACATCTAAATATTTACCTTTATAATATTTACTTTCTCTAAATGACGGCAAAGTATTTCCATGTTCATCTGTTATTTGACGTGTATTATCAATGTCGAATACCAAATCATATTTTATTTGATAACCACTAGTGCTTGGAATTGCCCCATCACTTTTCTCAAGATGAACATTGTATAAATCAATTGTATCATTTTCGAATTTTATATAAGAATTTTCCCAACCACTTGCAAAGGCATTATTTTCATAAATGATAGTTCCATTGTCTGCACATGCAGTATCGGTTTTATTAAAATGTTCACAATATGTTATAGTTAAATTTTTTATTTCTAAATATTGTTTTAGTAAAAGTAAGATATTTTTGTCTTTTTCTGTAATTAAATAGCTTGTATCATCAATATTATTACGGTCAGAATATTGCTCAAACCCTAAGATAATATCTTTGATATCAATATAATTTGATGGAATATAACCAACTCTAGTAAAGACTGTATTTCTTATGTTATCACGACTTAAATAATTACGTCCAGCAACTACTGTTTCGCTTAGTTCCTCTGTGGATTTATTTACATAAATATCTGCTAATAGCCTTGATTTAACTTCAGCACTAGCAGTTGGTAAATCACGATTATTATTGTAATTAGAGTTTTCAACATTCCAATCAAAGGCTTTTGCTTCACTCTTTAGAGTATAGACATAATCCGAAGTTAGTAAACCTAAATTATTATTTTCTTTTAAATCGTTAAACATTAATTTATTATCAGTTTCTGTGTAGTAATCAAAGTTTAAGCTTTGTACATCTAGTAAACCTGTAACTTTTACACTAAAGCCATTATTCATTTGACGTAATGTTTCACGATAATTTTCACCATATTTACTAACGAGGCAATCTTTATATAAGGCACATTGTTCATCTACATTATAACTAATTGTTGCACATACGCCATAATTATTACATTTTTCTGCTAAAGTTACTCCTTCGTTAATATAATTTTCCAAGTCATTTTCATCAAACATTATGCCTATACTATTGTAATCATTATAAGAGGAAGCATAATCTTTTGGAACTCTACTTCCGCCTGATATTATTAATCTTTTTAATTTTGTATATTGAGCTGGTAAGCCACTAAATTTTTCTGTGAACTGATATGTTCCACTAAAAAACGTAGGATTTAATGAATTGGTTGGCAATGAAGAGTAACCATTAATGGTATAAATACTAGAATTAAAAGATGGTTTTAAGCTCCATTTTGTAATATTTTTTGTTTCCGAATCATTATTTAAATTTACTATTTCTTCTGCAACTTTGGAGATATTTCCATTATTTAGTGCGATTCCTCTATTAACGTAATTAGTACTTATGACTGCACGGCCAGATGCTGTAAATTCTGAAAATTGAAAATATATCTCATAATTGCCATCTCTATTAGAACCTTGAGTTTCATTATTTTTTATTCTTGTAAAGAAAACAAGCCTTAAAGAATCATTGTATATATAATTTGACAGGTTACCTGCAGCTCCATTGTAAATATTTCCGTCTAATAAACTTCCTAAATGATTATAAGAAAGCATATTATATTGACTTTGATTTTCTCCTCGATTTATGTTGGCTATTGGAGACAATGAATTACACATTGTATCAGTACAAGTATATATAACATTACCGATATCAGAATATTTGTTTCCTTTGGCTTCTTCAAAATTTCTTTTTATGCTCCTACTTCCAGCATCATAGAAATAATCCGTATTAGGAGTTAAAAAATCACTAGAACTATTTAAGAAGGCCAATTGATTTGGTAATAGCAAATGAAAATACGTTTGAACCCATGATTGATAATATCGTAATTCAGTGGCATCTATTGTGATTTCCCATTTAGTTATATTATCTATCATTTTTTCTGACTGAATAGACATAAATTTTGCATTTTCATTAGATGAAGGAAAGGCATAAGAAGTTGAAAAAGAAGTGTTTTTACAAGGTATATAATCTCCTCTTATACAATATTTTAAATTTGGATTAGTAAATTGATTATCTATTGAGCCATTATTGTCAACTGAAATTCTATTAGAGTAAGTTAAGTTGTATGGGATTTCTACCCTTACATGTTTGTTAGAAACATTAAATATATAAAAATTCATGTTTAAATCATCATTTGAATTTAAATCAAAATCATACATATAATTACAATATGATGAATTCTTAGTACATTTATATTTCATTAATTCACTTCTGCCTGTTTCTCTATAGCCGTATTGTGTATGATTATCAATTGTTGATTTAGTGAAAAGTATCCAATAGTATTCACCATCACTATTAGGTTGTGTACTTCGCCATATTCCATAATGATTTTTATATTCACTTGTAAAATATTCAAGATAATCTTCGCCTAATATTCTTTTCATTTGTAACTGCAAAGCTGGGTCAGCAGGATTGGCACCACTAATAGTTGATGCAAATGAATGATCTGGACTTGAAGTAAAATCATATGTCGTTCCATTTATGTAAACCTTCATCATATTGGATAGATAACCATTATTAGTTGATAATTCTTTTGAATTTAAACTGTAATATAAACCAGATGAAGTATGAAAAGATGTATTAAATGACATTTCAACGTAATTTCCACCTGAGAAAGCCTGATAAGAAACTCCATATAAAGATGTAGTATGCCTAAATCCATCGCCATCTGTTCTAAGTACTCCTTCTCCAGAAATATAATATGGACAATGTGTTGAGGCATAAGTTTTTAATTCTCCTATAGCATTTGTTTCATCTTTATATGAAACATCGTTCGAAACACTTTTTTCTTCAGTAAATATTTTTTCCTTAAGAACAATTTTCCATTCTTTTATTCCTTTAATCGCATTTCCATTATTACCAAATTCTATAGATAGTGTCTTAACTAAGCAAGAATATGGACTAAAATCTGTATTTTGACATTTTTTTTGTGAATTACTATTATCATAAATTAAATCATAGTATTCTTCAAATTTTAAAGTTATATCTGTGTTGTTGCCATCTGTAGCATAATATCCGCCACTCTTTGATGATTTTTTATTAGTAAGCTTTTGACCATCGGCATATATTTCAATATTTCTTAGCCAATCTGATCCATCCGTTGATAAACCTATTCCATCACTAAGGTCCACTTTTAAAGTTCCTTTTAGTTCACGTTCTTCTAACGGACGATTATCTGTTATAGTGGTAACAAATTTTTTTAAAACACCTGATGAGGAACTTTCTATATACTCTTGTAATGTATAAGGATCTGTTGCTTCAGGCTCTCTTATCTCCTCACCTTTCATCCAAAATTGTAATACTCCCAAGGAATCAAAATCGATTGTTTTTAAATCTGTATTTTGATTTTTTATAGTATTTGATAAATTAAATAATATTTGATAATTAAATTTTATATTAGTTTGGTCTTTAGTATTTTCAAATCTAAATTTTAAACGATAACCAGTCTTTCCTTCTGGATATACTCCACCAAGACATTCTACATTTCCTGATTTATATAAACGTGTTTCACCATCTGGGCCATGTTCTGTACCTACAACTATGTCTTCGGAAGGAATTATGTATGAGGGAATATCTGTATAATAAATAGTTTCTTCATCAACTAATAAATTTCCTTCGCTATCAAAGAAATTAACAATATCATAACTTAAAAGTAAATCATCTTCTAAATTTATTCTTGTCTGTGGTGGTGAATTAGCGGTGAATTTATATATTGAATCAAGTTCAGTTTCAGGATTAGTAGTACTAACAATCCGACCTTTTGCATCTGATAATGTTAAATAAACTTTTAAATTGGTATCTTCAATATTTTTCTTTTGATATTCTTTATTATTTGACTTAGCATAAACCAAGGTGTTTTTTTGAACAATATTATTTTTTGATATATTTAAGCAAGTAAAATTGGCAATATTTAGTAAAGTTATTAAGCATAATAAAAACATAGCAATTTTAGCTCGACGATGAGAATATTTGTTTTTCTTATATTTTCTAAAGATATAATATATATTTAAACTAAAAATTATAATAAAAAGTATTAATAAAATTATATTAAATTTACTCATCATACTACACCCACTCTATCATATAAAAATATATTCTCTTATTTTCTTTTATGATATCAAAAAAAAATATAAATTACTATTAAATTATGAAAAAAAAAGATAACTTTTTAACTTACGTTATCGTTATCTTTTTAGTCATTTCTGCGACCAAATAATCTTATTAAATCTAAGAAAATATTAATTATGTCTAAGAATAATTGGAAAGCACAATAAATACCAATATTTGATTCATCTGATACAGCACTATCAGAAAGTACTATTACTTTTTTAATATCATAAGCAACATATCCAGCAAATACGACTATTCCTATAATACTTGTAATCATATCTAAAGTTTCATTTAGAACAAAAATATTTATTATTTCTAAAATCAAGATTCCAAGTAAAGCTATAAATAAATAAGTAGACCATTTGCTTAAATCGATTTTACTATACTTACCTACTAGAGCAAAGACTCCAAAGATAATAGCGGTTGCTAAGAAAACAAAAGCTATAGACTTAGCTGTATACACAAGAACAACACCAGTTAAGCTTAAACCAGTAAGAGCCGTATATAAAATATATAGTATCTTGGCTATTATTGGTGGTAGTTTCTTAATAAAGAATGAAAGAGCTACTACTACAACAAGTTCTAAAATAACATAAATGAAGACTGTAGAACTACCAGCCCATAAAAATGCTACATTTAGAATATCAAGATTATATGTTGTAAAAAATGATACTCCAAAGCATACTAGTAAACCAACAAATAGCCAACCAAATGTGCTAGTTAAAATATTTTTATTATCCATTTTACCTCTCCTTCTATTTAAATTATATCATAAATATGTGTTCAGTTAGTGAAATTTATTATATTATATTAATTCTATATTAATTCATAACTTCTTAATAAATTTTGGAAATCATTTTTATTCATATAACCTAGAGAGCCATAAATATTTTTATTATTTTGTGAGATTATTATCATAGGAGTTGCCCCAATATAAGAAGCTATATCTTGAGTTTTATTTTCATAAGTATATTCAAAGGTTAGTAATTTTTTAAATTCTTTTAAACTAGTCTTATCGTCTAACATTTCTTCTAAGTCTATATAATATATTTTAGGCTTATATTCGTTAACAACTTCTTTCAGAATTGGTAAGAATTTTTGAGAAATACTACAAGTACTACGACCTATAATATATATTTTGGTATCAGAACTTTTAAATTCTTTAATTGCTTCACTAACTTTGATGTTATTTAAAAAACTGGTATCATAATTAGAGCTTTCCTCTTCTTTTTTAGGCTTATTAATTAATATAATAGCGATTATAAGGCAAGTAAATAAAATAAGGATAAGTGGAGCTAGTTCTTTTAATTTATTTTTCATTGTTTATTATTTTGGTTAGGGCTGTAATAGCAACTTTAATTTCTTTTTCGGTATCAAAAGAAGTATTGTTATCTAGACCTTTATTTTCTCTTTCTTGATTCCATACAACTAGTAAAACAGCAGCGGCATGTAATCTTAAAGTACTAGATACTGTGTATAAAGCTGATGTTTCCATTTCGCTAGCTAAGGCTCCACCTTTAATCCAAGCTTGCCATTTATTTTGTAATTCATATGATACTGGCATACGTTCTGGGCTATGTTGGCCATAAAATGAATCTTTACATTGAACAACACCAATATGATAAGGATAATTTAATTCTGTAACAGCTTCTTTTAAGGCAAGAGTCAAGTCAAAATCAGCAACAGCTGGAAATTCAATTGGTAGATATTCTTTACTGGTTCCTTCTTGACGAATAGCGGATGAAGCAATAATAATATCGCCAGCTTCAACATCCATTTGCATACCACCACAAGTTCCAACTCTAATTAAATGAGTTATACCTATTAAAGCTAGTTCTTCTACACAAATTGCGGTTGATGGTCCACCCATTCCGGTAGAAATGACTAAGACTTTTTCATTAGCTATTTCTCCTAAGTAACTAGTATATTCACGATTAGTTGTTATTAGATAAGAATTAGTAAGATTAGCAGCTATTTTAGATACACGACCAGGATCCCCTGGTAAAATTGCATATTTAGCGCCTTTTAAATCTTCTTTAGTTAATCCTATATGATACATTTTTTCTTTATTTTCCATAAAATCATTCCTTATTATATATTTTTATAAATTAAAACTTTCTGGTAAAAGTTCTACTATTGTATATTGATAAACTTCATCTTTTTGTTCATCATAAGTATAAATAGTAAAGTCCTTATCAGTATATTCTGAAATGAACTGACGACAATAGCCACAAGGTAAAGTCTTTTTAAAATAATCATCATTTAAATTTTTACCAACAACAGCTAAGCATTTAAATTCTTTATGACCTTCTGTTAAAGCTTTACAAAAAGCTGTACGTTCAGCACAGATGGATTGAATGCCATCGTTTTCAATATTAAAGCCTTTATATACTTTGCCATCTTTTGTTAAAAGAGCTACACCAACGGTAAAATTAGAGTGTTTACAGCAAAAATTAGCATTGGCAATGTCTTTGGCTTCATTTATCAATTTAGTAATTGTATTATTTTTCATATTTCACCTCTATATTAATATTACCATATTTAGGTATTTTTAAGGATAAAAAAAGAATATTTTCAGAATATTCTTTAGTAATTGATAACTTCACGGCCTTGATGATAAGTTTCTTTCATTTTAGGAAGAATTATTTCTTCATTCTTTTCAGAAGTTAATAATTTTAAACCATATTTAGTATCGATAATTGGAAGTTCAATACTTTCATCATAAAGAAAACTATTTTGAAAAATTTCATAATCTAGATCTATAAAGTTACAAATATAAGCATTATAATAATTAGTCACTTTATTTTCTTTTTCTTCATTAAATAAACTTAGTTGAATTAAAGGTTTAACGTTTGATATTTCATAAATTATCTTAGATAAATAATAATTTTTATAGTTAACATTTTTATTATAATGTTGAATATTTTTCTTATAATTAATTTTATTCATAGTTATTTTTAATTTATGTAATTCAATCAAATATTCATTGGCAAAATAGATATCAAAAAATAGTTTTGTTTTAAGACTTAATGAAGTACGTAATTTTTTATACAATTCAAATTGATAATGAGCTGAATATGCAATATTACTATTAGTTAGAGAATTAAATAAGTTACGATATTCTTTATTATTTAGATGAATAGCGGCAATAAAACGTAGTTCATTAAGATAATTTAAATGATTTGTAGTTGCAAAAGACTTAGTAACATTTTTATCAATATATAATTTTTCTATTATTTCATCACTTTTTAAGTAGTAAAACTCATTTAAGTTGATATCAACTAAGTTTTGGTAAACGTCATGTACATCTTTAATTATTTCTAATAAAGACATTATATCAATGCTATCAAAGTATGTAAGGGAACGAGATAGAAGATCAAGATAGGCTGCTATAATAAAAGTATCTTGTTTTTGATATGAAATAAAAGATATTATTTTTTCACGTGAAATATAAGATACTTTGATTTTTTTTAAGTATCTTTTAATTCGTAGTATTTTATCTTCATTACTACCAATTTGTGATTTATTATAGTTATTTCTTAACATAAAATTATTAGAAATCATAAAACCCCCTCTTTTTACAGGGGCTATTTTATTAGATTATAGGACAAAAGTCAATTTTTAGTCTTTTTTTAGAACTGGATAGGAAGCAGGTAATTCTCGATTTATAGCATTTAGGTATTGTGGTAAGGATAAATATAATTTATATATAAATTCATTGAAGGATGGAGCAAGAGCTAATTCTAGGTTGATATTATCTAAGTTATATAATTTTTTTTGGTTGTATAAAGTTAAGTATTTTTGAAAACGGTTTAATTCTACTACTATTTGATCTTTTATGGATAATTTGAGATTTTCTTTAAAGAAAGCTATTAATATATCAATATCTTTTAAGGTAATAATTCCGTAATTAGATGATGAAAGATAAGTTGTCTCTTTTTTAGGTACTGTTTCATTAATTGGGAGGTATTGATAAATTATTTCTAAGGTTGTTTCTATTTTACTAATTGTAATATCATGTAGCTCAACTTCCATTTCTGACATGTTTTCTTGTTTATTTATAGCAGCGTGTAAACTCATAGTAGGAAAAGGAAATTTCATAACATATGCTAATAAGTCCTGTTCTACAAAAATTTGATTTTGAAAAGGAATTGGCGTACTAGTTGAACAAGCAATTTCAAAGGAAATTCGTTTTTGTTGACTGTCATTTTCTTCAGTCACACATGATGTATGATCATAATAAAAATTAGTTGGCATATTTACGACTTTGGTACTTTCTTTATTACCTTGCCAAACTTTTTTAGAAGAAAAAGCTTTAATATCACCTTTTTCTTCTAAATAAGCTGATTCATATTGGTTAAGTGAGGTTCCCTTACTTTCTTTATTATGAGATAATTTACGAAAACAATAATCTATTCTTTTTTGTTCTTCATAACTAAGTTTATCATTATTTGATAATTCTATATTAAAAATATTTTGGAGATTTTGATGTTTAATATCGTATTGACTTACAATATTATAATCATCAAAATATTTAGTCACTTCATAGTATTTAGAATAAAAATTAAGCTTATACAGAACTTTTTTAGATGAAGTAATAATTAAGTAATCATCTAAGATTTGACATTCTAATTTTTCTTTTGGTTGAAAGTCGACCTTAATTAAATTTTTCATAATATATTTTAAATAATCTTTAGGATGATGTTCTAAGATATTTTTTAATAAAATGATAGTATGCATACACATTCCCCTTTTTTTATGGTTATTAATATAACACAACTTGAATTTTTAGCCAATTGTTATTTAAAAATAAAAGAGATATAATTTTTGAGAGGTGATTTGATGAATGAAGTAAAAATTAAAGGAATATATAAGCATTTCAAAGGAGACTATTATTTAGTAGAAGATATTGCTCTATCAAGTGACGATGGTGTTACAAAATATATTGTATATCGCAAGTTATATGGTGATGGTGGCTTATTTATCAGGGAATATAACGATTTTTTAGGAGATGTTAATAAGGAAAAATATCCTAAAGTTAAACAAAAAAAGAAATTTGAACTACAAGAAGTTGAAAGCGTTAGAAGTAAGTTTAATTAATTTGCTTCTTTTTTTTACAAATTTTACTTATTGTGCTAAGATATAGCCGTTTATTAAATTTTATTTAAAGGGGTTTAGGAAATGAAAAGAAATGATAATAAAAGCAAAAAGCATTCAAATGATGATATAAGACAACACTATTATTTTTTCAAAGATGTTTTAAGAGAAATAAAAGCAAGTAAAAACGAAAGTAATGAAAAATTGGAAGCTATAATGAATGATGCTTATAGATATATTAAAAAGATATCCCCTTCCTTATATGATGGAGATGGAATGATAGAAAATTATTACGATTTATATTTTTCACTAATTGATTGTGAAGACAATTTACCAAAAAGATTTATTTTAGATGCGAAAACAGGCTTTGATCCTAAAAAAAATGTAAAGCCAGAATCAGCTGCTAGTGTTGAAGAATACTTACTTGATTATGTAGTTTATGAAAGTCGTAAAAGATTATTTGAAGTAGCTAATGTACAATCTTATACAATACCTTATACTTTTGATGATTTATTATTAAGAAATTATTGTTATATTTCGAGTAAGATTGTTGAAGATTATTGTATTAAAAATGGAATTCCATGTAAGTTAGTAAAAATTATTCCTGGTTATGCTGAAGATATGAATTTATATGGTGGAGATGGATTTCATTATTTTGCTATTGCTAAATTGAAAGGTAAGGAATATCTAATCGATTGTACTTATAAACAATTTTTTCTATTTGAAGACAATTTATTAGAAAGAGTTGGCGTTGTTAATAATACAAGTTGTGCCCCTGGAGCATTTATGCTAAAAGACGAAGTATCACGTAACATTGCTCAAACTATTTTAAAACGTGGTTGGATTGAAATGAATGATGATATATTAAAAAGATATCTCGATGGTTTTACCTTATCTTTTAGAAATGGTTTAGGTTTTGAAAAAAATAAAGGTAGTTTGGAAACAAAATATAGTGCTGAAAAATACAAAATATTTTTAAAAGGAACTGATGATATGTTTAATCATGAATGTTTAAGTCACATAGGTCAACAAGAGGAACCTTTAAAAAATGCCGAATTTAAATTGACATTTAAAAAATGAGATTGTATCTCATTTTTTGATAAAAAGAATGTTTATAAAAGTGTGAAGAGAAAAAGATTGCTTACGCAATCTGTAATTTAAATATATGCTAAATTAATTTTCTTTCTTTGATTTACTAAATGTGCCAAACTTTTAAGTTTACTAATAAATCAACAAATAACGTTAATAAAACTTATACTAAATTACTTAATGATTGGACGTTTTGAGCTTGAAAGCCTTTTTCAGTTTCAATCAAATCAAAATTTACATTATCACCTTGATTTAAAGTTTTATATCCGTCTTGTAGAATTGCTGAATAATGTACGAAAATATCCTCATTTTCTTTATATTCGATAAAGCCATAACCTTTCTCATTATTGAACCACTTTACTCTACTTTCCATAATTATTCCTCCTTTTGTTTAGCACGAATACATTATTTCATATGACTATTGTATAATTTGTCGAATTTTGTCGAAAGAATATTTTTTTTAAATTGTTAGTTTTATGACTAACAATTTTTTAGATAAAAAATTTTATTTTTTCAGAATATTTTAATGACCTTTTAAGAAAGTAATCAAAATATTGTTCATGATTTTATAACCATTTGGTCTCATATTTTTTTGGACAAAATTATCATAAGGAAATTTATCTTGACTAACAAAGACATGGTTTTGACCAAAATCCATAATTGGGTAAGTACTAATAAAAGTAAGAAAGTCTTTGTTTTGAGCCATGGCAGTGAATTCTTTAGCAGCATCAATGAAAGAGCCTCCATTTTGAAGAAGCCAATTTTCAATACCTATTCCACCTAATCCACCAATACTTTTAGCATATTCTGGTAAAGCGCGCGCCGGTTTATAAACGCCATAACCTTTTAAAAAGTCCTTAGCAAACATTATATTAGCTAGAACTAATTTATATTTTTCATAATCTTGTTCTTTCATAGATGTTAATTTTTCTAAGATTGATTTTTCAGTTGATAAGTAAGTTTTTTTCTGAGTCATAAAAGAAATATCTATATCAATAAAATCTGATAAAAAAGGAATTTTAACATTTAAAAGACGCAGACGATAAGGAGTATTTTTTTTGCAAAGTGCTTCTTGGTTTTCTTTCAACAAACCATTTAAAATTGTTTCTCTTACTATATTAAGATGAGATGATGATAATCTAATTACAAAATCAAAATCACTATTATTATATTTTTGAAAGTCAGGAATGTTAGTTCCGCGAGAAGTCGAGCCAATACCAATCAATTCTAACTCTTTAGTAAAAGATAAACCGGTTGGTTCAACTATTTTAGTTAATTCATTAAAAAGAGCAGTTTGTTGCATAGTAATTTTTTTCAAATTTTCTTCAACCTGATTTAAGTAAGGAGTTAATTCTTTAAAAAATAAGTTATCCGAAAAAATAAAGAATGGTAAACCATAACTTTTTAAACCAAACATTTTATGGCGAATATCCAAATAAGCATCTAAAGTAAATAGTAAATTATTAGTTTTTAAATCATAAATTGGCACATAGTGATTTGACAAAGCTTCCAATAATTGTAGACGTTGTAGAAAACGACTTCCAGCAAGTTGGGGAATTTCATCAAAAGAAGTTTTAGTACTATCAAAAAAAAGATAATCTGAATATTGATTAGAAGTTTTTATGTATCTGATTGGGGCTTCCTTTATTTCTTTTAAATTAGGTAAGATAGTTCCAACTAATACTTTTTGAAAATCTTTTAGTTTGGTTATGTAATATATTTCGTTCATATAACTTCCTCTATTCTTTTTCTATTATAAGATAGATGAAGCATTTTTTAAACACCTACTCTACTTAACAAGAAAAAAAGTAAGGTCATTGAATGACATTACTTTTTAATGTTTAAGCAATTATTCATTAGCTTTTAAACTACTAACCATATCTATTTTATTAACTTTTTTGGCTAAGCAATATGAGACGATGTATGATACTAAGAAAGTTCCAAGAGCTGCTAAGATATAGGTACTTACATTAATATGCGTACCAAAATCATAATTTTCATCAAGACAAACTTTAAATAACCATGAAGTTAAATAATATCCTAAAGGTAAACCAAGTATAATAGAAATAATTGCGATCCAATTGTTTTGTTTAATATATATCTTTTTAATTTGTTTATCTTTAAAACCTAGTACTTTTAAAGTAGCAAATTGATATTGTTTTTCAGAGTATGATAAGATACCCATATTATATAAGATGATTGCTCCTAAAATGATAGCAAAGAAAATAATTATGATAATCATAGTACGCATCATTGATAACATGTTAGTAATACTATCTTTTAAAGTTTCAATATCTTGAATTACTTCAACATTTTTAATATTTTTTGTATCGTGTAAGTCTTGATTTGTATAAATTTCGGTCGGAAGATATTCAATATTTAAACTTTCAAGACATTTTCTGGTCATTGTTATATTTTGGTTTTGAGGATCTTTATTAAATCCTACTATTTTAGATTTATAGTATTTTTTATCACCATAGATATGCCATGTTATAGTATCACCAATATGATAATTATTAGTTTCGGCTAGTTTATAAGTAACATAGATTCCTTCATCATTATCTATTAGCATGTATTGATTTTTATTATTTTTGAAACGAATATATTCACCAGCATCATAAACAAAGGCATTATTAGATTTACGATTACCATCTTCGTCTTTAATTTCAATTCCTAGTGTTTCAGAAGTTTTATTACCATATTTTTTAGTTAATTCATTTATTTCTGATGTAGTTAAGTTTTCTTTTAAAGATAGTTTGTAGTCAAAATTATATAGTTCTTCAAATTGAAGTTTAATGAAATGATTCATACTATTTAACATACCAAAGGCACAAACAATTAGCATACAACAACCAACAACACCAACTATACCAGTAACTGTTCTAAATTTATTACGAAGAATATCTCGGATGTTCCATTTGGTTGAGAAATTCATTTTATTGAAAATTCCTTTAGAAGTAAGATTTAAACTACCTGTTTTAACAGAGGGCATTTCATTGCGAAGACTTTCAGCAGGATTTTTACTTAGTTCTTTACGACATGTTAAGTAAGTAATAAAAGCAATTGCTAAAATAACTAATACTGAAACTAAATAACTTTTAGGATTAACAACTGGATGACCATTAGGTACTTCAAAGTATTGCATTTCTAAGTTTAGAAATGTGGCGCCAAGGAAGAAATAACCTGCTAACATACCAGCAATAGCTCCTAATAAAGAAACCCAGAAACCATAGCCAACGTAATGAAGAATAATTTTATAATTTTTGAATCCTAGTGCTTTTAGGGTACCGATTTGAAGTTTTTGTTTTTTGACAACTCTAGTCATAGTTGTAATAACAGAAAGTAAAGCAATGAATAGAAATAAACCCGAGAAAACACCTACATAAGCTGAACCTTCATCTATTTCACCTTGATACATAGTATAAGAAGCAGTATCTTCAATATTGATAAGAGCTTTAGCATTTGTTACTTGATCTTCAATTTCATTTTTTACTTTATTAACATTGTCTTTTTTATCAACATCGACCATTACGTAGTTGTATGGTATATATGAAGTGTAATCAAAATTAGGAAAGATTTTGTTGAAAGCATTTTCAGATGGAATATTATTTTCTTCCATAATTTTTTCTTTTAAGCATTTAGCTGGAAAAGCTTTAGCAGAAAGATAAACAAAACCATATATTTTATGATTAGGTAATAAAGCTGATTCATCTTTCGTATCATATAAATGATCGGGAACATAAATTAGTCCAGCAACTTTATGTTCTAAAGTAAAGGTATCATATTGCAAACGAATGGTATCGCCAACTTTAATATTATTTTCTTTGGCATAAAAGTAATCTAACCATGCACCATCCAAGTTATAATCAAATGATTTTCCTTCTTCAACATAAAACTTAGAAATGTTATTTGATTCAATAAAGTTTAATGAATAACTTTTATCTTTATCATCCGCATCAGCAGCATTGATAACCAATTTACGTTCGGCATCTTGAACATTTGATAGATTTTTTATTGTTTTTAAATCATCCTTAGTAAATGAGGAACCTAAGACATTGATATCTTGTAAGTTATTTTGTTCATAGAAGTTATTACCAGTTTGGGTCATACCATCCATATATGCTTCAATACCAGTGTAAACCATAACTCCTATTAAAACCATTAAAAAGATTGTAATAAATTGGCTTTTATTTTGAAAAATATCACGCCACATTTTTTTCTTTAACATATTACCACTCTATCTCATCTATATTTTTTGGATGTTTATTTTCAATATTTGATTCTATCTTACCATTTTTAAGATGAATAACACGATCTGCAATATCTGCAATTAAGGCATTATGAGTAACAATAACAACTGTATTTTGTCCTGATTCAGAATCGCATTGCTTTTTTAAAAGTTTAAGAACTTCTACCCCAGTACGAGAATCTAGAGCACCAGTTGGTTCATCACAAAGTAATAATAATGGATCTTTAGCAATGGCGCGAGCAATTGAAACCCTTTGTTGTTCGCCACCGGATAATTGATTGGGAAATTTTTTCAAATGATTTTGTAAGCCAACTTCTTTTAAAATTTCACGGGCTTTTTTAGGATTTTTAACAATATCATTAACTATTTCGACATTTTCTAAAACTGTTAGTGTTGGTAAGATGTTGTAAAATTGAAAAATAAAGCCAACATTTTCAGCACGATAGTCGGTTAATTCACTATCACTCATTTTAGAAACAATATTATCTCCGACTTTTATTTCGCCGCTAGTTACCTTGTCCATTCCACCTAACAAATTTAAAAGTGTTGACTTACCGGCTCCAGATGGACCTAAAATAACAACAAATTCACCTTTATTAATAGTGAAATTAACACCATCTAAAGCATTAAATTTCTTTTCGCCAACAACGTAAGTCTTTTTGACATTTTTAAAACGTATTAATTCTTCCATAAATACTCTCCCTCTAAATATGACACTTTTTTCATATTTCAATTTCATTATACTATGACCAAGAAGATAGTCAACTAAAAACATGAAAAAAAATTCATATTTTCAAAAAAGTTAGTTTATAGTATAATAATTATTTATAAAGAAGGAATTTTATGGAAACAAGAATACCAGTTCAAAAAAGATCAATAGAAAAAAGAGAAAAAATTATTAAAGATGGTTTTTCCTTAATGTGTACTAATGGCTATTATAAAACAAGTACTGCTGATATAGCTAAATATGCTCAAGTATCAACAGGAATAATTTATCAGTATTTTAATGATAAAAAAGATATTTTTCTAGAAGGAGTTAAAGACTATTCAAAACAAATTATGTTTCCAATTATTGATATTTTAAATAACGAAGATATTTCTCTAGATTCAATAGATAGTTTGTTACGTAAAATAATTGATAAATTAATTGAGAATCATAATCTTTCAGAAAAAGAACATGAAGAAATCATGGCGATGGCTCATTTAGATAGCGATGTTGGTAAGATATTTAAAGAAGATGAATTAGCAACAACTAAACAAATATGGAATAAATTACAAAGTCAAGGAATCATTTTAGAAAATCCTTTAGAAAAGATTCACATTATTTTAAACTTAGTAGATCAATTATGCCATGAAATGGCTTATCATAAACATACTGAAATAAATTATGAAATAATGAAAGACGAAGTTATAAAATTGATATTAAGTATTTTAAAATAAGAATTTTTCTTTTATATAAGAAAGCTTCTTATTTTTTATTTAAAGATCTTTATTTTATTATTTAGAAATATAGGTATTTTAAAGCAAACTAAAAACCTTAGAAAAAACTAAGGTTTTTATATGGTTATTTAAAATAAATTTATTATCATTTATTTTTTTAAATAGTTCCTTCTGCTACAAGAATTTTTTTAAATTCACGATCGGTAAGGACACGGCCTTGACTAACGACTTTATCATCTATAACTATGCAGGGAATCTCTTTTATATTATATTTATGTTTTAGTTTGTTATCTAAGTCTTCAGAAATAGTAAGAGGCAAATTTATTTCATTTGATTCAATAACTCTCTCCATTATTTTTCGTAATTTCAAACCATTTTTGGTATGCGCTCCAATCAATTGTATTTCTCTAATATTATCACTTCCTTTCACGATTTAACTATAATTTATTGAAGTGAAAAATTAATGGTTTCGTTGTGAAAAATAAATGTTATTTTAGTGAAAATATTTTATTTTGTTAAAGCAGTTCCATTAACATATAATGTGTAACCATTAAAATCAATATTACTATAAGTCTCGTCTTCATCTTCTAAGCTTGTAACATAACTATCACCTGTAAGTTTGATTTGAGAAGTTTTATCTTCAGTAATTTCAGTACTTGCACTATATGTGATATTAGCATTATTATTCATATTACCATTATTAGAAGTTGGTTGATTATTAGTTATGATTTTATTAGCAAGCATTCCCTCTCCTACTGTTAAAGCTGCTGTTAGAATAATTGTTGATAAAATAGCCATAACTTTTTTGTCATTATTGGCAAAAGTTTCTTTAACGTCTTTCTTATTGAAATTAGACATTATTAAATAAATAATTGCTGTTGTTAAAATAAATGATTTGCCAGCAAAGGCAATATAATATCCAGTTGTTAGTTTAGTGGTACTTGTTTCATTGCTTGGCATACTTTGACCATTAGGTTGGTCCATTGAAGAATTGGCATTCGATTGTTTTTGATAAGTTATTTTTTTGTTTAATAAAAGTTTCTTCCCGTTCACTGGATGCCAAATCAAGTAGATTCTTTATTAAGTTGTTCATGCGATCGGCTTCAATTTTTAAATTATTTAACCTTTTTTTCTTGAGGATTTTCTTCATACGCTTCAACACTGGCAATAATTACAGAAAGTGGTGTTTTTAATTCATGTGATTCATCAGCGATAAATTCTTTTTGACGTTTAAAACTTTCTTTAACTGGTTCTGTGATCCGTTTAGTTATTTTTTTAGAAATAATAAAGATAATAACTTCTAATAATATATATATGATAATGCTTATTACCAGATAGCTTAAAAGATTTTTTTGAATTTCAGAATTATCAACACTCGCTAAAGATTCTTGGTCATTAAATTTGTAAGAATACTTACTAGTGTATAAGAAACAAATTTTAATCTTTTTTAGGATTAGAAGATAAAATAGTTTGAGCAGTTTGTTTTATTTCTGCTTCAGAAGTATCATTATTAGTATGGTTAATAATATCTTTTATATTATTATTTTCATCTAGTAAAGCAGTATAAATAGTTAAATCCATATATTTAATATTATTAATATCATCTTTTGGTTCTAAGTTAGTTGGTTTATTATCCTTTTGTTCTGGAAGTTCTTTATTAAGATTAGAATTATTTTCTTTTTTTTCCATAAGTTGATTTAAAATATTGGTTATTTTAGTCTTTTGAGTTAAATATTGTTCAATATTAAAAGAAATAATCAAAATTAAAATTGATATGCTAAAACTTAAAAAAATAGTATAAAATACTTTATTTTTTAATTTATTCATCTTGGATCTCTAATTTATAACCAAGTCCTCTTAAGGATTTTATGGTTACTTTTGAACCAATAGCTTTTAATTTTTTACGGATAAATGATAAATAAGTTTCAAGATTGTTGGACTCAGAGTCTCGATCGAAGCCCCATATTTTGTCATATATTTGATCTTTAGATAATACAACGTTAACATTAGCCAAAAGGTATTCTAAGATTTGATATTCTTTGAAGACTAGTTCGACACTTTCACCATTAGTTAAACTAGTAAGTTTAGATGTTTGAGAATTTAATTCTATATCATGATAGCTCCTTTTATTTAAATTTTCCTTTTGATCAGGACCTTTTAATTGAATATTAACATGAGCAACTAGTTCCTCAATATAAAATGTTTTAGTTAGATAATCATTGGCACCATAGTTAAACCATCTAATTTATCTTCGATTGTACTTTTAGCAGTCAACATGATAACTTTACTAGATATTTTGTTTTCGCGAATTGCTTTTAAAATAGTAAAACCATCTTTTAAAGGAAGCATAACATCTAGTATGATTAAATCATATATTCCAGTTAAGGCATTGTAAGAGCCATCTTCACCATCGTCGCTTATATCAACGAGATATTTTTCTGTTTTTAAACGTGATGCGATAACATCAACCAAATTATATTCATCTTCAACAATTAAGATACGCATAAAATCACCTTTTTCATGATTAATAATATATTAAATTTATTAAATGAAAATTAAATAGTTTCTTGTTCTATCCAATCAAGATATTCTTTTGAACCATCTACGATATCATAGGCTACAATTTGTGAGATTTCATAACTATGATTGTTTTTAATAGTTTGTTCGACTTCTTTAAATAACTCTTTTTTTGATTTCATTTGTAAAAGATATTCTTGATCAGTTACAATTTTCTCTTGCCAACACATAGCGAGCTTTTGTTAAACGTCTTTTACGAATATATTCTGATAAAGGAAGTCCGACTATTATATTAAAAATTCTATTCATTGTATAATCGTTGACTCCTAAAAATTTAGATGATTTTTTATAATTTATTTATTGCTTCTAAGTTATCTTCTATGTATTCAGTTAATTCATTTAAATTTCGATATATATTCAAACGATATCACCTCTTAATAAAATGGATATAAGTATAAGTTTTAATAATAATTATTTTAAGGCTCCTTCTATATCAGTAATTGAAGTAAATAAGATTGCTTTAATCCCTAAAGCTTGAGCAGCAATAATATTTTTTTCCTTATCATCAAAGAAAATAGTTTCCTCTTTTGATAAGTTATATTTTTCCAATAGCAAAGTGTATATTTTAACATCTGGTTTTATTAAATGTTCTTGATAGGAATATACGCCACCATCAAAGGTACTATCGATATTTATTGTATCATTGATATAATAATAAGAATCTTTAGTAATATTAGTTAAAAGATATATTTTATAACCTTTTTGTCTTAGTTTTTTTATGTAATTAAAATTATCTGACATTATAAGATATGTTCTATAAAGATTCTGTTTGTTTAAAACATATTCTATTTCTTGATAATTATCTTTATCTTTCAAAGTATTTAAATATTCTTTAATTGTTTGGTTACCAAGTAAACATTCTTTGAAACCTTTACCATAGGTTTCCTTATAAAGAAGATCACAATTTTTATTTAATAACTTAACAAGATTTTCTTTACTATCGTCAAATAAGATACCACCTACGTCGAGAATAATATTTTTAATCATTTAAAACACCTTCTTAATTTATTTATATATTGTAATTCATTAATTATTTTTGATATTTTCTAAATACATTTGGTGATATTTTTTTATTTTAGGAATCGATTTAGAATCAATGACGAAGCCAGCAGCACTTTTATGACCACCACCATCTGGATGAAATTCAGAAGATATTTGATTCAAATCAACAGATTCTTTAGCACTTCTTAAGGATACTGTATTACGACTAAAATTTAAAATCATAACAAAATCTAATTCAGGTCTTTTTTTGCATATCTCAGCCCCTACTATTGATCGGTATTGTTCTGCTATGGTTACTCCTATTTTATAATTATTGTATTCTGTTACTAATAAATTCTTATTAATATAGTCAATATATAGTTGTTGGCGTTCTAAATCAAATTTATATAAATCACTAAATACTTTAGGTATTTGAAATTCTTCTTGATCATCTAAAGATAAAATCAATTCAATATATGCAGTTGGACCAATCAAGGCATGAGTGCTCGCAAGTAATTTGGCGTTAAAACTTTCTTCTTTAAAGTCCCATGTATCTTGTTCACGTGTAGCTTCTACGAATGTTTTATAAAATGCATTATTTAAAGAATCATTTAAAGTTAATAAGTAATTATAAAATAACTCTGTTCCACAAGTTTTACGATTATTTAGTTCTGAAACAGCATTTACATATGGTGGTATTTCTTTATCATATGATAAATGATGATCAAAATGTTGTAATTTATTTGTTATGTCCACTCTTTTATTTAAAATAGCAATAGCACTGGGAATAAGAGGTAAATCACATAAATAAATCGTTTCATAGTTAGAAAAATCAAAAGTTGTGAAGAGCTCAGGCAAGTCATTAATATCGCCTAAAATATAGTCTATCTTATTGTTATAAAATTTATTGGCTAAAATTATGGAGCCCATTCCATCAATATCAGCAATATGAGATATTATTATTTTGTTATTATTTTCTATTTTTTTTAGCATATTTTTTCTCCTCTATATATTTTTATATTTAAACTAAAAAGCCAACTTTAGTAAATGTATTATACCACGGCAAGACGCACTCTTATTTTTCTTTATTTACTGATGAGCAAGCATGATCAATAGTTCCAGTAATAAGTTTGCTTACTTCAGCAACAATTTTTTCAGGATTTTCATGCATTCCTTTATCTAACCAATCTAAAACAATAGAAACAAAGGCATATTTATAAAAATTTGTTATAAATTGTTTATCTTCTTCTCTTAAACTCTTCCCTTTAGATTTATCTACTATTTCACTATATATTATCGGATAAACTAGGCGGTATAAATTACTTCTTAATATTTCACTGGAAACCGAATGGTAAATGTTTTCTACAAAGACTTTTTCTTCATCAATTATTTTAAAGATAATTAAGAACTTATCTTCCCATGATTCACCGGCACCATTTTTTATATTTGATAACAATACTTCTAACAAGGACATTTATATAAAATGGAGTTGAATAAGCATACCAAATTAGATAATCATAATTAAGAATAATGGAAAATAGTAGTATCAATACTATAGAAATGCTTGGCAAAACTAGACCAATAATTTGGGACAATCTTATTTTTTTATTTTGAACAAATTTGTTGACAAAATAAGATAATAATAAAAAGAAATATTCGAAAGTAAGAAAGATTGATATTAAAGACAAAATTGTTAATGGTGATGGTATTCATTGCTGCAAAAATAAAAGTTGATATCAAAGCAATTAAACTTAATATTAAAAAAGTTTTCTTTTTCATATAATTCCTTCAAATAATATTTTTATCCCCAATTTTGATACCCTTTTTCTTCATAACCATTACATTTTAAATATAGTTTATATGAAATATTACAGTTATTTTGTTCATCTAAAGGATCCTTTCGATATCGTTTAACTTTTACAAATACATCACAATAGGATTTTTTATCATAATCAAGTAAATCTTTTTGTTTTATGTAACCATTTTCAATTAAAAATTGGGCATTGTAATGTGTTCCTGGAGCATTATCTTCAGGAAGTTTATCTACAATAGGACATTTAGGATACATAGCTTTAAGATTATTTTTAACTCCTTTTGTAACTATTTCTCGTATTTCAGAATATCTTGTTTGTTTTTCTTGGGCTATTTTATTTTTATTAACTTTATCTATTTTAGAATAAATTATAATTCCCAAAATACTTAGAATGATTAATAGTAAAATAGATAATAATATTAATTTTGTATTTTTTTTCATCTTAGATCTTTTCTTTCAAATATAATATTTTTAATAATTAATGCTATTTACTTTGAGTATATTTACATTTAGGATAACTTTTGCATCCGTAGAATTCGCCTCGAGAACCATTTTTTAAAATTAAATCATTCCCACAAAGTGGGCATTTACCTACCATATTACTTTTTTTAGCATTGATTATCGCCCTAGTTCTAACAATGTGTTCTTTTTTAGTTTTATAATCGGTAATATTCGCTTTTTTTATTTTTTCATAAAACAAAGCAGGTTTAGAAATAATTTCTTCTTGATAGTTCTTAATAATGTTAACTATATTAGTATTGCGCGCTACTGGAATACGAGACTTTACATTTACTTTGGCCGTACTAGGAATACAAACAATAGGAATAAATTTATCCATGTCAAGATTTAATTTTTTACTAAGGGCAACAACATGACCATAGTTTTGATACATCGGATTGTTGATATAAATTTTTTTATTACCTGCTTTTAAGCACCAATTTTTATCGTATTCACTTCCTGTAATATATCCATTATATTGTTTAGTCTCAATGACAAAAATACCATATTTGCTAATAACAATATGATCAATTTGATAAGTTTTATTATCGACATCAATCATAATATTATTTAATACTTTATATTCTTTTTTATTTAATTTAGATAAGGCTTCCTTAGTCCATACTTCTCCCATAAAACCAACTATCTGACGATAAAAGGCCCAACTTATAAAAGCTATAATCAGAAAAAGCCAAAATAAAGGATTTGTTAAAGCCAATTTTTTTACTAATTCCCAGCTAAAATCGTTCATTTTTCTACCTCACTTTTATTATTTTAAGATTATTTATTTAGTTTTTATCACTTAAAAGTGATAATTTTAATTGGTCATATACTTTAGTTTCAAGATGAGCTTTTTCTTTTAATTTTTCAAATTCATTACCAAGAAGAATGAATTCATCTTTAGCACTCATAGCATGGTCAGAAATACAAATTTGACCAATAAAATTAGAAAACATAAAGCGATATATGAAAGCACATAAATTTTTTTTATTACAGCAATTTTCATATTCCCCGTTAGGAAGAATTTCATAACCTAATTTTTTTAAAACATCATATTCTTCAATAATGGCATCCATAATTAATAAAGAGTATTTTTTGTCCTTTTTTAATAATTTCAAATTACCATTAACTTTATAACTAGCAAAAACTAAAGGAAAAACAGCACATGCATGAGTTTTGAGATAATCATTCATTTTATTTTCAATTGTTACTTTTATTTTAGTTTGATTGAAGATAGATTTAATAAATTCATTATCATACTTTGCTCCATCAGTACGACCAATTACTATTTTGTTTAAACAAATAGAATTTATATAACCATCATATTTTTTACCAGCAGCCATAAAAAAGGCAAATAAAACATTTTTATTTTTGATGGTTTGGTATTTTTCGACTTTTATATTATTTCCAACAAAAATAATGTTTTGACTTTTATTAGATTCGATAATAGGAACGATACTATCTAAATTAGAAAATCTTGAAACAATAAAGATTGCATCGTAAAGATCATCTTCTTCTAATTTTTTAATTATTTTAAAATGATCAATTGTTTGGTGACCAAATTTATGTTTTATGGTAAGACCATTATTTTGTAAATTTTCGTACGTTTTGCCTCGAGCAAAAATTGTTATATCGTTACTTTTTTTTAAAGAATAAGCTAGGTTTGAACCAAGAACTCATGCTACAAATAATTAATATTTTCAATTTTATCATCCCTTCAAAAAAATTTTATTTAAATTTTCATATAAAGAAGTGGATATGGATTTCCTTGCTCATCTATTTCTGTCCTTCTGTATGTATTAAATCCCATATGCTGATAGAAAGCAACGGCCTGAGGATTTTGTTCATTAACAGTTAACTCATTAATTTGATATTTTTTTATAACATGATTTAATAACTGTTTACCATAACCTTTTCCTCTTTCACTATTTTTTATAAATAACATCTCTAATCTTTGATTTTCTACGCCAGCAAAAGCTATTATTTTTTGTTTTTTGTCTTTAATAATTAATAGATGATCTACTTCTAGTAGAGCTTGGGGAACATATTTTTTTATACTTTTTATTTCAGATGAAGATAAGAAAAGATGAGTTGCTTTAACCGAGTCTTCCCAAATTTCTATTAAATTATTTATTAAATTACTTGGTCGATCTATTAATTCAAATATTTCCATAAATCTACTCCTTGGTTTTGCTGATATTTTTATTATAGCATATAAGTAAAATGTATTATGATTTTATATATAGAATAATTTATAGTAATTAAAGATAAAAGTTAAAGAAAAAATGTTTCTTATATGATAAAATTATTTAATGAGGAGATATTAGAATGAAATTAAGTACGGAATTACTAAATTATATTGAAGAAAATATTTTACCTTGTTATCAAAATAATGATATGGGACACAATTTAGATCATATTAGATATGTTATAGAAAGAAGTTTAAAGTTTGCTAAAGAAGTTAGTGATATTAATTATGATATGGTTTATACAATTGCTGCTTACCATGATATTGCTCACTCTATAGATGCATCACACCATGAAAAACTAGGAGCTGAAATTTTATTGAGAGATAAAAATTTAGAGCATTTTTTTACGCAAGATGAAATTAAAGTAATGGCAGAAGCTATCTATGATCATAGAGCCAGCTTAGAAGGTGAACCACGTAGTATTTATTGAAAAATTGTCTCTTCAGCTGATCGCAATACTTTAATAGAATTGCCATTAAAAAGGACTTATGCTTATCGAATGAAACACAATCCTAATGATACGCTTGATGAAATCATTGAGCAGTCTAGACAACATATAATTAGTAAATTTGGTAAAAAAGGATATGCGACAGAAAAGATGTATTTTGAAGATTTTGATTATAAAATTTTTTTAGAAAAAATTGCTATTTTAGCAAATAACAAAGATAAATTTAGAGAAGAATTTTTGAAAGTAAATGGTTTAAATAATAAATTAAAATTAATTTTTGATGAAATAAAAAGACATAATCCTAATATGTCTACAGATGATGTATTAAAAAAGGTATATGAAGAAGTAAAAGATGAAACTGACAAATCTTTTATAGAGCTTAGAAATATATTAATAGAAGAAAATGCTAACAAGAATAGCTTACAATTATGTAAAAAAAATCCTTGATTAAAAGGATTTTTTATTATTTTGTTATGCGATCTTTTAAGCCATCTTCCATATTTATTTTGGTAGGAATAACGTATTTGGCATCAATTTTATGAGCAATTAAATTAGTAATGACTTTCATCGCTCTTGACCCATCGAACCATAGTGGGTTATCACTATTTTTTCTTATTCTATCTAAAGAAGTAACTAAGGCATCATGGTCATATTCATCACACATTTCTCTAGTAAGCATATATTTTTGATTAGAGCTTTCATATAAAGTGTTTTTTTTCAGTTTATATTGAGCATTATTATACCAATATAGGTGATCGCCTCCAGTTAAAATTAAAAGATTAGCTTGGATATTTATTTCACCAATAAGACTTTCAACGTATTTGTAAACTTCATCAAAAGTACAAGTTGGGACATCGTTTTTTAGACTAGGAAATTCATTTGTAACATCGACAACACCAAACTTATAATATTTGGTAGCTATTATCTTTTTATTATTGACAAAAATTAATTCAATTGAACCACCACCACCAATAAATACACATAAATTACCATCATAGTTCATATTGTTATAACATCCCATAGCAGTATATTTAGCTTCATCTTCTTGTGATACTACTTTAATTTCTAGGTTAAAAGTATTTTTTAGTTTTTTATTTATTGCAGATAGTTCTTCATCTTTAATATTTCTGAAAATGCTACAGCCATAAATATAGACATTTTTAGTATATTCTAAAGCTGTTTTAATTACCTCGTATAATTTGGCTAAATCTGATTCTTGAATTTTATTTTGTTGCTTATAATTTTTTTTAAATTCAATTGTTACATTACTTTCTTTAAGTAATTTATCATTTTCATAAATATGAGTTTTGGTATTGTTACTACCTATTTCTATTATAGCTATTTTTTTATTCATAAACTCCTCCATCGTATTTGTTTATTATATCATAATAAGATATTGTAGTTTATATTTTAATATTATTTGTATTAAAAAAAACTAACATTCTGTTAGTCATATTTATGTTATTGAACACTTGGTTCACTATTTAAAAATTTGGTGCCTGTGGTGGGACTCGAACCCACACGATATTGCTACCACTGGATTTTGAGTCCAGCGCGTCTACCAATTCCGCCACACAGGCATTACATGACTAATTATAACATACTTTTGAAATTTTTAAATGTTTTTTGATAATATTTATCAAAAATATTAATTAGTCAATTACTTTAACATCTAAGATATTAATTAAATCGAGAGCTTGAAATGAGTTGATTTTTAGTCCTTTGATGGAACGTGGAGATACTCTAATGTTAGATATATTACACTTACTGACATCAAGATTGGCTAAACTCATTTCGCTAAATTCAGTTTGGGTAAAATTAACATTAAATAATGATGTTTTATCTAGAATTGTATTAAACATCGTACTTTCTGTAAAATCAGAATCATTAATAGAAAGTTCTTTAGTTTTGGTATCTACTAAATTAAGGTATCTAGCGTTAGTATTTTTTATTGTTACTTTGGTAAAGCGACAATTATAAAAGTTAGCTCCTAATAATTTAGAATTATCTATGATAATATTATGAAAACTACATTCATTAAAATTAGTATTGGATAAATCACAATTAAAAAAAGTTACTTTGTCGAATAAAACATTATCAAATTTTGTCTCTTTTAAATTACATTTAGTAAATGTTGTATCATCAATAGATTTGTTATTTATAGTTAAATTATTTAATTCTTGGTTATCAAATTCACTATATTTTAAATTTTCATCAGGAATAATAAGCAATTCTTTATTCATTTATATCACTTTTGTCCTCTTTATAAATTGATGTAAATAGTTCCTTATCTTCATCTTCATCAATTTCGGTTTCTTTTATTTTAGGTAAGGCATTTATCGATGATAAACCAAAGTAATCTAGAAATTCACTAGTTGTGGCATATAAGTTTGGACGTCCAGCCATAGTACTTTTACCAGCCTCTTTGACTAATCCTTTGGCAACTAGTTTTCTTAAAATATGTTTGCAACTAACTCCTCTCATTTCATCTATTTCAATGCGAGTAATTGGTTGGTTATAGGCTATAATAGCTAATGTTTCAAGAGCAGCTTGAGATAAGGTATTGTTTTCAGGATTTTCTATTAATTTGCGATAATATTCTTTATGTTCCTTTTTAGTAGTAAGTTTAAAAGCATCACCTAAATAGCTTATCCTTATGCCATGATTGGTACTTTCATAAGATTGTTTTAATTCTAATAATAATTTTTTGGCTTCATCAACCGAAATAGATAAGATATCGCAGATTTGGTTTAGGGTAATTCCTTCATCGCCAACTACAAATAATATGCCTTCTAAAACACCTAATAAATCCATTATTGTTCCCTCCTCTCTATTATAATTGGACTAAAATTATCATTCTGAAGTAGGGTTATTTCATCATTTTTAGTCATTTCTAAAATAGATAGAAAAGTAACAACGATATTTTCTTTACTAAATTCATCGAATAATTCAAAAAATTCAATTTTTCTTTTATTATTTAATATTTTTCTAATACTTTTTATTTGATCATCTATACTCAATTCTTTTTTAGTAATTTTAGTTTTTAAAGGTCGTTCTAATTTTTTTCTTTTCAAATATTCATTATAGGCATTAAGTAAATCATTTAAATCAAATTCACCTTTAGGTAATTTATCTACTTCAATGTAACTTTTTAAAGATTCCGGTAATTTGGTGTATACTTCCATACGTTTTTCTTCAAGTTCTGATAAATTTTTAGTTAATTCTTTATATTTTTCATATTCTAATAATTTATTGCGTAAATCTTCTTCAGAATTGATACTAAATTCATCTTCATTATCTTTATTTTCTTCTTCATCTTGGCGATTTATAAGGAGCTTACTTTTAAGATGGATTAATTCAGCGGCCATTACTAGGTATTCACTAGCTACATCAATATTTTGTTCTTCCATAGAATGAATAAAATCTAAATATTGTTCAATTATTTCTCTAATGTTAATTTCATAAATATCTAATTTTGATTCTTTAACTAAATGAAGTAATAAATCTAATGGTCCTTCAAAGTCAGAAACGCAAAAATTATAAGTCATATTTTATCATCCTAACTACAAGTATATCCAAGAGAAGTTATTTCATATGATACGATTTTACTTTTTTCATTATAACGGAAAAGTTTATATTGCTTTAAATCTGATATTTCTTTAATTTGGGTTGGATTTAAGACAAAAACATTTGTCATACTATATCCTTCATTATTTTCAACCAATGTTGATTCAACACCATCAATATTATTTAAAGTTTCAGCATATTTTCTATCTTGTTCTAGCAAACTTTGATAATTATTGTTACTTTTTTTAATACTATAATTATTTTCAACTTTTGCTAGTAAATTATCTTTAAAGTAATAGGTTATTTTGTCGTTATCTAAAGTACATTTTAATAAATTATAATCTCCCTCGGTATCAGTTATTTCTTTTTCTGGATAATCATCTTGTGATTTTTCTATTAACTTAAATTGATTAGCTTTTTTGTAAGCTTTTTCAGATATTACAACAGAAAATTCACGAGATTGTTTAGCTGGTAATATATCAAAGGATTGAATCAAAGAGTCACTAATAAATGTTTCGTTATCATAAAATTCAATAAAGTATTTTTTATTGAAAGCATAATTTTCATCACTATCATTAATAAGGGTAAAATTTAATTCATAGTGGTCATTTTTTTGACTCATAACTGGGTTTTTTATTGACAAGTTTCCAATTGTAGCACTTCCATACCCTAAGTTAAAACTATAAAATTTATCTTCTTTTGATTCATCCTGACTATCGTCTTTTTTATTATCATCAGTAGTTGGGGTTTTAGCTGTAGGTGTAGATGGTGTAATATATTTATTTAAATATTTACTAATAGTTGGTAAATTGATAGCAAAACCGATGATAATTGCAAAAAAGATGATTACACCAATGGGGTTAGCGTCTTTTTCAGGCTTTATTTGATAGATAATCTTCTCTTCACCATTAAATGCATTAGTTGGTTTAGGAGCTTGATTATCATTTTGATTAGCTGGAGTTTCTGACACTTGAGCTGCTACTTGTGGTGTTTCTTGAGCTGGTTGATTGGTTGCTTCAGTATTATTTACTGGTACATTTGCTTGATTAGCTACTACATTATTAGTTGAAGTAGTAGTTACATCCTGTGATTTATTAGCATTATTATCCATATTATCCCTTCATTCTTTCATAGTAATTATAGCAAAAATTATGATATTTTAAAACATAAAAAAAGAGAATTAATCTCTTACGTTAAAAATTAGGGAGAAGATAAATCCAAAAAAGACAGCACTAGTTATTCCGGTACTTGTGGTAGAGAGAAGATTAGCAAACATACCAATAAAGCCTGCTTTTTGAAATCCTTCAAAAGCCGCTTTATATAAAGCATTACCAAAAGATGTTATAGGAATTGAAGAACCAATAGTTGAAAATTCAGTTATATATTCATAAAGTCCTAGAAAAGATAAAATTGCACCAAGACAAACTAGGATAGATGTAACATGACCAGGTGTTAATTTAGTGTTGTCTAATATAATTTGACCAAGTAGACAAACAAGACCACATGTTATAAAAGCATTCAAATATGTCATTTCATCACCTCGATACTTATAGCGTGAGTTATTGAAGGAATTGATTTTTTTAAATTAACCATTAAAGGATTGTGTAAAGAGCCAGTTGCTAATAAAAGAATCTTTTTGTATTTTTTTTCAGTAAGTAATTTGGTAAATAGGATTAGTGGCATAACAACTGGTCCACTACCTCCTTGGTTAGTATTTTGATCTTCTTTATAGATAATACTAGCTGCGTCAAAGTAGTTTGGTAAATTATAATTATAATCATTTTTTATTAATCGCTGAAATATTTTACTTCCTAAAAGGCCAAGATCACCAGTTACTATCACATCATAATAATTAACATCTCTATTTAGATCTGTAAGGTGTTCATGAAGCGTTAATGCTGCACTTGGAGCCATAATTGCTCCCATATTAGATGCATCTTTAATTCCGTAGTCAACTACTTTTCCTATCGTTGATGATTCTATTTTATATGGAGTTTTTTCATTTGTTAATAAACAAGCTGCCCCACCGGTAGTCGTAAACGTTGAATATATTTTACGAACAGCTCCATATTCTATAGGAAAACGATATTGTCTTTCAGCATTCAGATTGTGACTCGACGTAATACAAATGCCATTTTTAATCATTTTGGCTTCAAGAAAGTTAGCTAATATAAGAAGTGCTTCATTAAAGGTGGAACATGCATTGTAAACTCCTAAAAAAGGAATTTTCTTATTGGCTAAGTTATAACTTGTAATAACTGATTGATCAATAAGATCACCACCTATAACTAAATTAATATCGGAAGCTGCCATTTTGTTTTTTTTCAACAGATTATTTAAACAATAATTTTGCATTTTTATTTCAGCCTCTTCAAGATTTTCTTCATCATAATAATAATCTTTTATAGAATTAGGAAATTTTATATTTCCTTCCTTTTCTTTTGGACCTACTATTGTACAATAGTCTTTTATGTAAACATCATTATATTTAAAACTAGCCATTTAAAACCACCTTTACTAAAGTTAAAATTATGGCAAAAACAATACCATATAATAAAACTGAACCAGCTAATTTAAAAGTATTTGATCCCATATTTAAAAAGCCTTCTCTTTTATAATCGATTATACAACTAGAAACAGAATGAGCAAAACCGGTAATTGGAATAATTAAACCACATTTTAATTTACTAAATAGATTATCAGCGCATCCTAAAGCAGTAAAAAAGGCTGTGATAACAATTAAAATTAGTAAAGTAAAGGAAATAGCTAAATCTTGTCGATAGTATATGAGCATTCTCAAATATATAAAATTACTTATTAGACCGATAATTCCTCCTATTATGAATGCTACTAGCATGTTAGCTAATTTATTTTCTTTGGGAGTTAATTTTTCGACTAATTGCTGATATTTTTTCTTATTCATATTATGCCTCCATTGTTATTATGATTAGGAAGCTAGATAATTATACATTTTATTTAAACTCTTTTTTTCATAACGTGAAACTTTTACTTGAGATAAACCAAGTATTTTAGCCGTTTCACTTTGAGTATAATCTTTAAAATAACGATAATTAATAATTTGTTTTTCTTCTTGATTTAAAACATTTAAAGAATCTCTAACATCAATGATATTATCTTTTGATATTCTAACCTCATTACTTATTGTTTCGTATAATGGACGTTCTTCTTCTAAATCTAGACTCATAATTGTATTGGTACTCTGGTATATTAAGGCAATGGTTGATTCTGGTATTTCTAAATATAATGATAATTCTTCACTCGAAGGTAAACGTTCTAATTTTTGGGCTAACAAATATTTAGTTTGTTCTATTTTTTTATATAATTTTAAGACATCTTTATTTAATTTGATTGATCGAAGACTACTTGCTAGTTCATACATTTCACCATAAATATATGGATAAGCATAAGTAGTGAATTTACTACTAGAATCGGGTTGGTAGTTATTATAAGCTTTAATAAGACCAATAACTCCAGCTTGATATAAGTCTTCTTTGGGAATGTCATAAAATTTGGTTGTTAATTTATAAATAAGTTTTTCATGTAATGTTATTATCTTTTCAATATCCATATTATCACCTGTTAAATAGAATATAGAGTTATTTTTTAATTTTTTAAACAGGTTCGACAGAATAAGAAAAAAGAAGATGACATAAATAAAAAAATACTGTAAATATTATTACAGTATTATTTAGTATCAATCGTATATGGATTTTCTTTAGTACCTTGACCAGATACAGAAACAGTTGATTCTATATTTATTACTGGACGAACACTATAACTTTGATTAGTTGGAGTTTCTAGTAATTGACCATCAGCAGTTACATAGTATATATAAGCTCGATAGTTATAGTATTCTGCTGGACTCATTGTAAAATAGTTATAACCAGTATATAAATAGTAATTATAATTAGGAACACCATTTACTCCACCAGCTAAAGCAACTTCATCAGCACTAAGTAAACCAATTTTTTCTTTATAGTTTCCACCAAAATCATTGTTGGTACTAGGACAAACTAAATTCGGTGTTTTAGCAGCTGTTAATCTTTGATAGCTACCGAAGTATGTATGATAATTTTGAATGGTAGTTGATGAGTCATTACATAAAGAAGATGTGGCAACAAATTTATCGAGACCTTTTGATGTAATGTTATTGTTGTACCATTCTTGTAAATAATTAGAAATGTCGTTATTGATTGGCTCATTGTTATAAATATATTTTAGACCTGTGTAATCAATAGCGGTATTATTTTTGCTATATGCTGCAATGCCAATCGTCTCATCTAAAACTAAACGAACTGTTTTATCTCCGTTTATACGAACAATACGCCATAGATTGTCAGCAAATGAAACATAGTTATTTTGAACGTTTCCACGATAATAGAATACTTCACCATCATTATCTTCAGTTTTGTTTAGACCTTCGTCTAGAGTTGCTACAATAGCAAAATTTGGATTCTTTTTGTCATCAGCAGGACGATCATATGAAAGAATTGTCTCACTAAAAGTTGGTTTGATAGAAGATTCGGTATCAATTAGTTCAAATTTAGCATTAAAATACTCTTCTGGTTTAATATTTGGCATTTTCTTTTCATTAAACCATAATTTTATATTAGTTCGAACTGTTTCATTGGGATTTACTTTTACTAAACCTATTAATTTGCTTGTTTTTATTTCTTTATCAGTTGTTTTGGTACTAGTTAAATTATTATAGTTAATAACATCTTGTTCGATATTACCACTAGCCATTATAGTAAGTCCATCAGTGTTGATAGTATTTTTTTTAGTTATATTTAATCTTAATTGTAGTTCTTTAGTATTGGCACAGATATTAGTGACAGTGATAGTCATCGGGCTAGTTTCTTTGCCATCTTCATCAACTAGTGGTTTAATATTTGTTTTTTCGATAGTATCACCATTTGAAAAATATATTTTAAAGCAATTTAAAGTTTCTGATTGTAATTTATCTTCTTTTCGAGTTGATATCCATAAGCCGTAGCTGGTAGAAATGATTAAAGAAATAATAAACATACAACCAATAATAACTAAAGTTATAATATATTTTTTCTTCATTCTATCGGCTCCTTACTATCATCATCTTATGTATTAAATATAATATATATGTTTTTTAGAGTCAATATTTTGTAAACAATTAACTAAATTAGTATTTTTTACTAGACACATGTCTTTTTCCTTTGACAAATTGATTGACATTTTATGATAAAAAAAGACAACTATAAATTTAGTTGCTGTTAATGTTTAACATTTGAATGTCTTTTATTATGTATTTTACGCTATTAGATATAAACTCATAAATGTCACTTGTATCAAAAATAAATGTTTTTTCTTCTTTTGCTTCTTTTAATATAAGACTTAACTTGTCAATTAAAACAGGCAGTTTATTAATAGGAATTTCACTGATTGAACTTTTAGGCAAAGGAAATTCATTAAAGAAAAGGTCTAAAGATAAGTTATAATGATCAATCAAGTCAATATTAATATTTGTATAATCATCGTAAATAACACTACGGATAGCTGAGTACGTTAAAGCTTTCTTTTCTTTATCATGAGTGTAACGAGATATATAATTATTTATATAGTCTCTAAACCAATATTTATCTGTAAGTAAATGGATAAAATAGCCCATTGTAAAAGGATTATTTAATTCTTGACGATATTTTTTTAAAAAGCGATCAATATTTGGAAGATCATCTTCATTGGAATGATCCAGAAAATGAGATATTTCTTTTGTTTCACCTAATTCCTTAGACAAATCGGGAGCAATAGAACCTAACAAAAGATATCTTTCATCCATTTGTAAATATTTATTAACTTCTTTTGCAATACATAAATGCATTATTGCTGATGCCATATTATCACCTATTTTATTATAACATAATCAATAAATTTTTTAAAATCAATGATTTATCTTTATTAATTTAACAATTTCTTTAGTTGATATTAATTTGCCTTCAAGAGCTAATGTATCATTTATATATAAACTTGGATATTCTTTTACTTTATATTTTTTTATAATATCGGTTCGATTAATATTAATAATTGTAATACCAAAATCAACTTTATTCGCTGCTGATAGAACTCGTTTTTTTAATTCTAGACCTTTGTCAGTATTGGGATCAATAATTTTAATATAAATTTAAATCACCTTCTTTATAACTTCAGTAATATTATTACTTGTTTATGAAGATATGATGAAATTAAAATGAAATTATAAATTTATTAAAGCAATATTAGTGTCGCTATATTTATTTTTAGAATTAATTAAGTTATTTAAATATAATAATGACTTAGAAAATTCTTTAGTTAAAATATTTAATTTTTCTTCTTGCTCAAAGTATAATTTTAGAGTACGAGATATTTCTGGTATGTAACAATTAATAATATCTTTTATTTTGATAAACTCGATATTGTTAAATTTTATTGAATGTAAATCATTATTTTCTAAATAAGTAATATTTTGACAAGAAATAAAGTTTTTAACGGTTAGTAAGTCTTCTTTTTTAGTAATTTTATTAATAACTATTTTAGCTAGAGTACGATAATAAGCTACTTCAGAAAGATAATTAAAATAGTCATGGTATGATATTTTACAATCATGATTATTATTTTCTAGATAAGCAAAACTAATGGCATAATACGAGTTATTTAAGGTAGCACCACTAGCAATTGGTGAACCAAATTTTTCAATCCAATCAGGATGCTCTTTTTTTATTTCATTTAAAATTTTTATTTTAAGAGGTAAATCATTTTTACTTGCATAAAGAATAGTACGATCTTTGTTAACACCTAAATGATTAAGACCTACCATATGATAAGATAGATTATTATTAATACATTTATAGATATATTCTCCTAAAAAAAGTCCTGTTTCTTCGCTATTAGAAGTATTAATATATAGTTTTAAATAAAATGGTTCATTGCGATATGTAAATAAATTGTAATTATCGAGGCCAATATTGTCTTTAGTAAAATCAATAGTTGTCAAAGTTTTACTTAAGAAGTAATAAATATGATAGTTAATGTTTAAATTGTTTATTATTTCTGTTTGATTAATACCTTCTTTAATATTTTTTACAAAAATAAATAATTGTTTCGTAGTTAAGTTCTTGATTAATTCGTAATCTTCATCATTTAAATTAAATGATATATTTTGATTTAAATATTCAAAGCAATAATTATTTATTTTATCAAGATAAATATTTATTATTTTTTGTAGTAAATAAGATTGCTCTTGATAATAATTTATTTTTTTATCATTGTCAGAAGGATTTGTAGTATTTGGAATTGATAATTCTTCTACTTGAAAATACCCATTATTAAAACGATATAGAAGTAATGATTTTAGAAAAGAATTATTTTTTAAAGGATTAGAGAATGAAGCTATTAATTTTTTTATTGAAATCCTTTTACTATTAGCATTAGCTAAATATTTTTTGATATCAAAATCATATATGTGAGATAACAGAACTAAAAGACGTAAGTAGCGTTCTTTTTCTTTTTGAGATAATTGATCTTTTTGACTTATATAATCTTGAAGCATTTTATTAAATGATTTAATATCTGTATCAAAACCTAACTTAGTTGTTTGTTTTTTTATTTTACTTACTTCTTTATTAGCTTTAATTCTTATTAAGTTCAAATCTAATTTATTAAGATTTATTAATTTAATTAAATCGTTGTAATAATCTTCTTTTTCATTATTCATCAAATAATAACAATACTTAATAACTAACATTCCTTCAGTTTGAGGATTCTTCAAAGAAACATAATTTTCTAGTTCTTGACGTAAGTTAATATCATATATTTCTGATAAAGTTGCAAGAATAAATAAATAATCTTTTTTTGTATTTTCTTCTAAATCGTCTTTTTGACTTATATAATCTTGAAGCATATTGTAAAATGATTCAAAATCTATTTCATATCCTAATTTTTGGGCTTTTTGTTTTATTCTTTTGATAGATTGTTCTACTTTGTGAGTAAGTTTATCAAAGTTAATTTGTTGCTCTTGAGCCATGCTTAATAATTTTTGATATTCTTGGTTATTTGGTTGAGGAGTTAAATAATATAAATATGTTTTTTTTATAATATCTGTCATCTATTATCACCTATTTTTAGTATAACAAAAAAGATAACTTATTTTAAGCTATCTTCGATTTTTTTTATAATTTTTGGAACAATTTCTGCTATCAAGCAATCTTCTTGAATATTTGTTTTTCTTTCTTTTAATTCAACTTTATTTTCATTTATTTTTTTACCAATCGTAATACGTAGAGGAATACCTATTAAATCCATATCTTTAAATTTAACACCTGGACGTTCTTCGCGATCATCATAAATTACTTCAATTTTATTTTTTAATAATTCTTCATATAGGCTATTAGCTATTTTAGTTTGTTCTGGATTGTTCATATCTATTTGAACGATTGCAACTTGATATGGAGCGATATTCATAGGGAAAATAAGACCACTTTCATCATTTTGTTGTTCTGCTATACTAGCTAGAATACGGCCTGGTCCAATACCATATGATCCCATTGTAACTACTTGTTCTTGGTTATTTTCATCAAGATAAGTTAAACCAAGATTTTGAGCATATTTTGTACCTAATTTAAATAAATTACCTATTTCAATACCTTTTTTGAATGATAGTGGTTCGCCACAGCAAGGACATAAGTCTCCTTCTTGAACATTAGTGATGTCGCCTACTATATCGTATTTTATGTCATTAATATTGGCATTAATGTAATGATATCCTTCACAATTAGCTCCACAACAGAAATTTTTCATTTTTAGAATTTCATTATCAATAACAACTTTACAATTTAATTTAATTGGACCGGTATAACCAGCAACAGCATTACTTTGAGCAATTAGATTATCATCAGCAAATTTTATTTCTTTAACATTTAATAATTTGCAAACTTTATTTTCACATAGTTCACGATCTCCGCGAATGAAGAAAGCAACTAATTCTCCAGCAATATCCATTAATAAAGCTTTTATTGATTTGGTTACATCTAATTGCAGATAATTACAAACATCTTCAATTGTTTCTTGATTTGGAGTACTTACCTTGATTAATTCTTTAGATTTTTCATTAGAAGTTAAAGCTGAAATTGTTTCAGCTATTTCTAAATTAGATGCATAATTACATTTTGGACATAAAACTAAAACATCTTCTCCAATATCGGTTAAAGCTTGATATTCTTCGGACAAAGTTCCACCCATTGCACCATTATCAGCACGAACAATTTTATAATTTACTCCAAGACGATTATATATATTATTATAAGCATTTTTCATTGCTTGGTATGATCTGTCTAAACCTTCTTCGTCTTTATCGAAAGAATAAGCATCTTTCATAATAAATTCTCTTACTCTAATTAGACCATATCTTGGACGTGGTTCGTCACGAAATTTATTGGCTTGTTGATAAATGGTAAAATGTAAATTTTTATAACTTTTAACCATGGCCTTGGCTGCTATCGTAAATAACTCTTCGTGAGTTGGTCCTAAAACTAATGGTTTGTTATAACGATCATGTAAATTAAACATGTCATCACCAAAAGCTTCAACACGACCACATTTTTCATAATATTCGCTAGGTATTAAACTTGGCATTAAAAGTTCTTCGGCACCTGCTTTATCCATTTCTTCTTTAATTATTTTCATAATTTTGTCTAGAACTTTGTATCCTAAAGGCAAATACATATAAATTCCAGCACCAACTTTTTTTATCATGCCACTACGAACTAATAAGTTGCCACTTAAGCTTTCTTCATCTTTAGGGTTTTCACGTAAAGTGTAAAAATAACTATTACTTAATTTCATATTTTCCTCCTAAAAAAAAGATGGTACTTAAGGAGTGCTCTAGCACGGTACCATCCTTTATATTTTACTTAATAATTGATAACGGATTTTATCCGAAGGATTTTTTTCCTTACTCCAGGGTAGGAATAATTAAACATTAATACTTAGTTCTCACTTATCTAAGTTCCCTTTAATTAAGAGGTTTAACTATCATGTCCCTATCGGCGTTTTGATGTTAGTTAATATAACTTAGTTTAGTCTAAAAGTCAATTATTTTTGACTTTCAGACATTTTTTCTAAAAGAATGTTTAGTTTTACCTTAAATGCTTGTTCTTCTTGATCTTCTAATCCTAAATGATCGATTCTTGAAATTTGAGAGTGATCAAATAATAAAGCTTGATCAGAACTTAAAGAGCCTTCTGGAAATAAAACACCAGAATAATCAAATATTTTTTGAGGATTTTTAGGATCAATGGCACAAAAACCATTTACCATTACCCTTTTGCTTCCATTTTCTAATAATACTACACTACCTATTGGTAAATATTTTTCTTTCATAATTTTCCTCTTTTCTTATCTATATAATATCATAATCTTTAGTTGCTGTTGATCTAACACGTGCAATCATATCATTTGGTATGCTATTTTTAGCAATGTCTTTCGGAATAGGAATTAAATCTCCAAACATTTTTTCAGGTACAATAACCGTTGGTTTGTACCACTTTTCATAGGTTTCGCTGCCCATACCGGCACAATTCATGATAAATTCACTATTTTGTTCAAGTCTTTTCTTATATAAGACACCTTCAATAGTTGGATCGAAATAATAATATGAACCATATAACTTAATAAGGTTAGCTGAATGATTTTCATTTTGAGTCTGACCTCTTAATCCAACAATTAAAGCATCAATACCTATTCTCTTTAAAATTTCTTTTTGAATTATACTATTGGTAACATCTTTATATTCATTTTTTATTAAACCAAGATAAAGTTCATTTAAGAAGAAGTTATCTATATTATAATTATTTTTGAGAGTCGTTGTTTGGCTATGCTCAGCACTTTTTTTAGCTAAATATTCTTGAACTTTACAAATATTACCAAGTTGAATATATGGATCGTTACTTGCTGTTAATTCAAGTTCTTTTATAATTGTCATTATTTTTTTATCTACTAGCTCTCTTTTTTCATCAATACTCAGCATTATTTCTGAATTTTCTTTTGCTTCTTTTAGTGGTTCTTGTCGTGATGATTTAACTGACTGCGTATTAAAAATAGTATCTCCAAAACGAAGATTGCTTATTGGAAATAAATTATCTTGATTCAAAAAGTCGGTATATGCTTCCATAAACTTTTTATCATTTTTATAGATTTTTAAAACTTTAGTTGGTACTATTTTTTCATAGATTTTTTCATCATACTTTACATATATATATGTATCATCTACCCATTTTATAGTAATATTTTGCATTTAGCCACCTCTTTATTTTAATTAATTATATCATTATTTTTCATTAATTAAAATAAAAAAAGCTTTTTAAAGCTTTAATTGTAATTATATTTATATATATAGTTATAGATATAATTATTATAGTTATTATATGTATCATCATTGTCGTTATCTTCTTCATAGTTTTGGTAGGTTGTTTCTGTACAAGATGGTATTTTTTGTGATAAACCTGTACGAGTATGACTTCGATTAAATATTTCATCTGTTTTATTAAAATATTTATATTGTTCTTTAGCATCATCCCAAGTTAAATCAACATTATAATATCCATCTAATTTAACAATATTCCAAGCGTGAGCTTCCTTGGCAAAACCAACAATATAATAACATGGAATGTTTAGTTTGGTTAATAATAATTGGAAAGCTTTGGCATAACCAGCACAAACAGTTTTTTTATTTACAATAGCACTATATGCACTTTGATTATTAGGAGCATTTTCATCGTAAGTTATTTGCCTAATTAACAAATCATGAATATATTTTTCTTTTTCATAAGCTGTTTCTAAGTTATAAGCTCCTTTTAGTAATTCATTTACTTCTTGATTAAATTCCTGTTGAGTTTCTTTGATATCAGCAATTGCAGTATTAAAAGTTAGAGTTATTTCAACAACTCGATTATCGCGAGTATATTTGTATGTATAATCGTTACCCAACCAAAATAATTCAGGATGATCATAATAAATAGCATCAATTGTTTCATCAACTTCTTCAATATTGACATTTTCACTAACAGAAAATGTTTTGTTAAGAGCTTTGGCATTGGCATAAATTTGCTTATATAATAAGGTTTCGTTATTGTTTAAAAGACTGTAATAAGGATAATATAAAACATTAAAATTATATTCTTCACCAGTTAAATTAGATGAGGTTAATTCAGAGAAAGTTTTCTCATCTATTAGCGACCCTTTAGATGATTGATTGGTCTTTTTATAATCAATGGTGCCAGTTGATGAAAATAAACTCTCAACACGATTTGTCAAAATATCACTAAAGTTGAATGATTTAATTGAAAATAAACTTACAACAGCAGCAGTAACAATTAAAATAACAAAGAAAAAATTTACTTTTTTTGTTTGCAAAATGTGCCCCCCTTTTTTATGCCGTTTATTTTAACACAAAATAAATAAATACGATAATTTTTCTCTCTTATTTTACTAAGTTTTGTAAGAAGCTATAAATTTCAGTCAATGCATAAGTGTTTAAATGAACATAATTAATTAAATTTTGGGATTTTTTAAGTTGTTCTTTTGATGAAGATTTAAATAATTTTAGATAAGTTAGACAGGCTTCATTGTCATCATGAACTTGAGATAATTTTTGATAATTTAACTCAGAATCATTTGGAAAAAGAGCTTTTAAAACATCTTTAAATAAATATGAATCATGCATTTCTTTGCAATAATAATCATAATTATAAAATGGATACATTAAGTCTTGAAGGCTATTGCTGATACTTAAAAGTTGTTTTTTTATATCAGGATACAAAGAAGCTAAGTCTTGAAGTAATTCTTTTTTTAAAGGGACGTTATATGTTATTAAAGTAACATTATTCGGAATATTGTTTATTAAAGACTCGGCTAATAAGCGACGAGGATCACCATCTTCTTTACTTAAATAATCAATATAATTAAAGTTATTAGTCGTTTTATTTAGATAAGCAATGGAATATTGAAAAGGAATCTTTTGATAAGGTTTAGAATTATTGTAAAGTGGCACAATTGGTTGAAAATAAGTAATGTCAATAAAGTATATAGGTTTTGACATTTTATTAAAAAAAGCCAAAATATTTTCTTTATTGATATAAGGAGACGGATTATATAGTTCATAGTACATTGGTAATTTAAAAGTATTTTTTAAATTTGTTTTTAAAAGCATTTCATAAGTGTACAATCCATGCTGATACAATTCTATTTTGCTTTGGGCAGATAAACGAGGTAAGTTAAAAACATTATTTGGTTGTAAAAAAGAATGACAATAATTAAAAAATGAGCATTTTTCTGGTGTTAAACACTTGATGTTAAGATCTGCTGATGGTTCTTTTTGTTGATCTAAATAAGCAACAAATTTATTGATATTGTCTTTTACTTCATTTAATGATGAAAGAATTAAATAAGTACAATCGTCAAGATGAAAAAATTTAAAATAATCGATTACTTCGTTAAAAATATAGTCAGTGTTAATGTAAAGTTGGCATATTTTAACTATATTGTATCCAAGTTTATGTAAAATGGATGTTTGATATTTTAATTCTTCTAAATAGATTCCTTTTATTGCTGGGGCTTGTTTGACAGAATAGATGGTTACTTCATTGTTTTCTTGATGAAAAATATCTATGGTACAAAGGCAATCTTCATAAAAAAAAGTAGCTCCTACTATAGTTGAAGTATTTGCTAAAGCTTTTTTAGTTGCTTCTAATTTATGAGATATATCTAATTTGGAAGATATTTCTATACATGAAGAAAAAAAAGATTGAGCTATAGAAAGAAGCGAGATATTATTTATGATATTTGTTTTTGATTTTACAGATTGAGATGCCAATTGTGGAAAGTTGTTGTCAAGCCAAAGCTTTTTGGGACAATATATAGCGTCACAATATTTTAAATTTGACAAATTCATTGGCATCACCTTTACTACATTATACTACTTTTCTAAAACCAATTTTACTCCATTGTGAGTTGTTACTTCATATTTGTTTAAGACTTCTTCTAAACAAATTTCATTATCAAATATATTTTGAATATAATTTAAAATTTCCTTTTTAAGTGCTAAATTTCCTTTACTATAAATAGAATACAATTGATAAGCTTTGATAGTTGAAGATATATATTTACTTGAAGATTCTGCTACTTCTAGCGAAAAATAATCACTAACATTATTTTCACGAAGTGATGATATGCTATCATCTAAGAGTTTTAAACGATAGTTAAGGATAAAATCTAAATAAGGAGTATTTTCTAAAGAAAGAAATTCTAAAAAGATACTTAATACTTCACTATTGATAAAAGAAGTTACACTCCCCTTTTGACTATCTAACTGTGTATGAGTTACTTCATGAACATAGGTAGCAGTTGAAATTGGTGTAATATAGCTACTTAAACTAATACTTCTAAATAAAATAGGTGTTTTTTTTATGTAACTAAGATTTAAATCTTCAACGATAGCATAAAAAGCTAATGTTAAACCGTAGATAAAATCTACATCTTTTAAAAGTAAGGGTAAATTATAAGGATGAATAGAAGGATAACTATTTAATTTATCAAGCATTTCTTCTGATGATTCAGGTTCAAAATATTGTAATGCATCCAATTCTTCTTCACTTATAGATCTTATTTTATGAAGACGAAAATATCGGTCAAAAAAAGCTTGCCCTTTTTCAAGAACACTTTTAATATTAGATGCTGGTAATTGGGAAAAAGGTAAAGATAATTCTTTAACTTTAGCTTGAAACTTCAGTAAGTTTTCAGAAATGCCAACAATATTAGATTCAGTCTTGTATCCATATACGTATTTATTAATAAACCATTGTTGTTGCTCTGTTAATTCTATTTCATCTCTTATTGTTTCCATGTAATCATCCTTTTTTATTAATTTAATAAGTTATTATAAAGGATTTCCTTAGATATTACCAGTAATTATTTGTTTTAGATTAGTAAAATATAAACTTATAATATTTTGTTTTTTTATGTTTTCAGCAATTGTTAAAGATATTTGGCTAACAACTTGATTATTATTGTCAAGAATTGTTAATTTTCCTACTTTATCTCCTTTTTTTACTGGAGCTGTTACTTTATTGGTTTCTATCTTATAATGATATTCTTTTTTTTCATTTTGTTTTAATAAATCCGTGGCGTCTTCTAGAGTAATTAAACTGGTTTTATTTTTTTGCCCCTTTAAAATTTCAATCGTTCCAACTTCTTTATTTTTTTTGATAATTGTGTTTAGTTTATAAGTATTAAAAGCATAATTTAAGAGGCTTGTTGTATCGGCACTACGATGTTCACTCGTATCAGCTCCCATGACAACTGTTATAAAGCGTATATTATTTTTTTTAGCAGTTGAAGTCAAACAATATCCAGCTGGTTTAGTATAACCGGTTTTTAAGCCATCAACACCTTCATAAAAACGAACTAATTTATTAGTATTAACAAGCCAAAATTTAGTGCCATCTGGTTTATTTAAATAATCTTCATATAAAGATGTATAATTAAGAATTTGCGGATGTTTTAATAACTCTTTAGCTATCATGGCCATATCATAAGCACTGGAATAATGATTTTCAGCATCTAAGCCATGAACATTAACAAAGTTAGTATTTTTCAAACCTAATTCTTGGACTTTTTCATTCATCATATTAATAAATTCTTCTAAAGATCCACCAATATATTCAGCAATGGCAACGGCCGCATCATTTCCACTTGCTAAAGCAACACTTTTTATTAACTCTTCCAATTTAATACTTGAATTTTCTTCTAAAAAGACCTGACTGCCTCCCATGCCTGAGGCATTTTTACTAATTGTAACAGCATCATTTAGATGTACTCTCCCCTCATCTAAGGCTTCCATAGTTAATAATAAAGTCATTAATTTAGTCATGGAAGCTGGAGCACGACGTTCATGAATATTTAATTCATAAATAATCTTATTAGTAGTTGGTTCAATTAAGATTGCAGAAGCAGAATATTGAGTTAAATCTAAAGCTTTAATTGATAAAATTGGTATTAACGAGATAAGAATTAAAAAAATTATTTTTTTCATTTAATCACCTAATTAAATCTATGAATAAAATAGTAAATTATACAAAAATAATATATTTTTTAAAAATGAAATTATTTTATTCTATTAATTTTTTTTTATGATAAAATTAATTAAAGAATAATGTGTATATTTTGATATGCACTCGAAGGGATGTGGATAGTTTTATAAAAATTATTTATTATTTTAGAAAAGGAGTTTTATGTTATGAGTAAAGAAGAATTAGAAGAATCTTTACCAAAGATTAAAGATGATGCTCAGCTTGAGGAAGACAAAAGTAATGAGAGTACTCCACAAGCAAGCAATAAGGTTAATGTAGCAACAACAGAAACGCAACCAACAAACGAGGTTAAGGTTGATGAAAATAATAACAATAATAATTTAGTTAATGATACAAAAAGTAATAATAAAAATGGTGATAATTCAAATAAATTCAAAGAAATCATACAAGTTTTAACTAATAAATTTAAAGAAATCAAAGGAAATAAAAATGCTTTAATTATTGGAATTGTTCTTATTGTATTAGTTTTATTACTAATCGTTAGAGGAGCTGTTTCATCACCTAAAAATATTTACAAAGGAATCATTAATGATTCTTATAAAGAAGTACATTCTTATTTAAAAAAAGCCGATAAGTTATATAAAAAATATGATTTAGAAAAAAATGCAGTTAATGCTAAAGCAAGTTTGAAGCTTGATACAACAATGGATGTATTAAAAGATTATAGTGGATATAAATATGAACTAAATGGTGGTTTAGATTTACAAAATAAGATAGCCAATGCTACTGTAACTGTTCAAGGTGATAAAGACGACATTGATGGAACTATTACAATAGTAAAAGATAAAGCTTATTTTACAAGTACACTATTTAAACAAATTATTAATATAACAGAAGAAATGAATATTGATGAAGATTATTTTACTAAAATTACTAAAGAGTTAGAAGAAAATAATATAGATTTTAATGCAGATGATTATGATTATATTGTAAAGACTGTTAAAGATGCTTTAATAAAGAATTTAAATAGTAAATATATGAAAAAAACTAGTGGTTCATTCGAATTAGATGACAAAACTATTAAAGCTTCTAAAATAACTTATACTTTAGATGATGACTCAGTAAAAGAATTAGTAAAAGGTATTTGTGAAGAATTATTAAAAAATGATAAATTTTTAAAGAAAATTGCTGATATTGCCGACATTGATAAAAGTGATGTTAAAGACGCTATCAAGAATTTAAAAGCAGCTGCAAAAGATATAGACTTAGATGATGATATTGAGTTTAATATTTTTACTAAAGGAATTTTAAATAAAGTTATAGGATTTAATATTTCAATGGATGAGGATGAATATATTTCATTATATAATTATCAAAAAAACTTTGAATTTATTTATGATGATCATAGTGACAATAAATTAGTTGTTACTGGAATTAAGAATAAAAAAGAAACAGAAGTAACAATCAAATATAATAAAGAAAAAATCGCTACTTTAAATGTTAGAGAATTTAGTGATAATAAAATCGATTTTGATTTTAATATTAATTATGATGACGAAGCAATGAATGGTAGTATTTATTTAACCATTGTTAATAAAAAAGATGTTTATTCGGGTGAATATAAAGTTTCATTTAAGCAAGATAAAGAATCTTTGAGTGTTAGTGGTGATTATAGTTATGAAATTGGTGGCGAATTAAAAGCAATTGATACAAAAAAAGCTGTTGCTTTAGAAGATGTTGATTATGACGAAATAGAAAAAGCAATTGATGAAAAACTAAAAAATGATGAAAAGTTAAATAAAATTGCTACTAGTCTTTTAAATAATATTAAAGAAGAATCATTAGATTTAAATTACTACGGAATGATTGATATTTCTACTGATGAAGAAGCTTTAGAAGTTTTAAGTAAACAAAAAGCAACTGTTTTATACATTGGATCAACTTATTATTATGACGATAATAAAAATAATGTTTTCTCTTTATTAAGAGATGCACAAGACTCATTAGATTTTTATAGTTATTTGTATAGAAAGAACTCTTTAAGTGATGAACTTAGTGAGAAATTAAAAGATGTTGAATCTTCTTGTGAAACTGTTAGAACGGTTGTAAATTATGATGAAATAACTACAAATAATGAAACTAATAGTGAAGAAAATGTTTGTAGTGAAGCTCCTGTAATTTATTTAATTAAAGATGGTAAAGCACTTAAAGCTTTAAGAGGAACTATTACTAAAGAACAACTAATTGAAGCTTTAAAAGAAATAGGAATAGAATAAAATTGATTAACTTTGAAAAGTTAATCTTTTTATTTGTTTATTTATTTAAATATGATATGATTATGTCATAATAGAAAGAAGTGTAAAAAATGGATAATAATTTTAATCAATTTGATAATCAAGGTGGATTCCCGCAGCCTAATACCTCTCCTACTCCTCCAACGCCACCTGATTTAGCAACTGATGTAAATATGGAAATGCCAGCGATGAATACAGCACATGAAGAAATTGTTTTAAGTAGTGGAAACGAAAATAGCAGTTTAAATAATATAAATGGTCAATCGCAAGATATTTCGCAAGTAAACAATGTAGGGCAAGAAACTGCTGCAAATTTAAATAATATTGATTTAGTTAATCAATCAAATACAGTGCCAGTTAATCAACCAAATATAGGACAAACACCTCAACAAACTGCTGGTTTTGTTCCTAATTTGCTACCAGAAAATAATAATAATATTGAATCTAAAAAGAAAGATAAAAAACCTCTTATAATTGGTCTTGCTTCGGCAATTATTTTAATAATTATTGGTGTTTTTGTAATTTTTCCAATAGTTCAAAAGAAATTTATGAGTAATCCTAAAAATGTATTTGATACAACAATTAAGAATGCTTCAAAAAACATGAATGAATTTATTTCAGATGTTAATTTAGAGAGTTTCTTATTTGATATTAATCTTAAATACGATACAAATATCGAATCTTTAAAACAATTTAGCGGCTATACGTATGGTCTTAAGACCGGTTTTAATACAAAAGAACAATTAATGGAAGCAGCTCTTTACATGAAAGATGGTAATAATAAAAACTATGGATTAGATGCTTATTTAAAAAATCAAAAAACATATATGAAATTAAGTAACAATGATAGTTTATTGTATCTTGGAGAAGAAGATAAAAATGAAATTGCTTCAACATTTGAAGAATTAAATAATTATTTAAATAATAAAATATCAAATGATGAAATTAGTTATTTAATAGATAAAGTTTCATCTTTAATGGTTGATTCTATTGATGAAGATAGATTAACTAAAGAAGATGGTACTTTAAAAATTAATGACGATGAAATTGATGTAACTAAAAATATTTATAATATTGATAAGAGTACATTAGATAAAACAAAAGAATTTATTATAAATGGTTTAGTTGAAGATAAAAAGACTTTGAAAACATTAGCTAAGTTGCTTGAAGTTGATGAAGATAAAGTAAAAGAAACTTTAAATGGTGAAAATGATAATATTGATACAATAGATAATAATAATCAAGATGTTAATATTGATGTAATAATTTTTACAGAAAAAAAGAAAAATGATGTTGTTGGCTATGAATTACAAAGTGATAAAAAAGCTATTATAAGTTATGTATTTAATGATAATGGATTTAGTTTAGTACTTGATGATTCTGATGACGAAGTTGACGGAATTGAAGTTAAAGAAGATGCTAAGCAAATAATTAAGTTGATTGGTACTAAGGAAAATGATAAAACTAATGTTGATATTTTATATAACGATCAAAAATATATTAATTTAGTAGTGTCACAATTTGATGACAAAGCAGTTAAATTTACTTATAAAATTAATGCTGAAGATGTAAATGTTAATGGTGATTTTGCTTTAACTATGAATAATAATAATTCTGGTAATGAAGATAAATTAGTATTATCTTTAAATAGTGGTTCTGATAAAATAAATATTAATTTGAATTTTACAACTAAGAATAATCCAAAAATAGCCGATATTGATGTTAATAATGCTAAAGAGCTTAGTGATGAAGAACTTAGCAAAGCAATGAATGATTTTATTGTATCTTTAGCTGATACTCCTATTGGATATTTATTAAGTACGACTAATGGTCTTGTTGATAAAGATACTTATGAACAATATGGTAGTTTGAATATGTAAAAAAAATTGGATGAAAAATCCAATTTTTTTATTCTGTAGTTTTAGTTTTACGAGTTCTCTTTTTAGTTTTATCTTCTTTTGCTTCTTCAACTTCTTCTTTTACTTTAGAAACTGTTTTAGTTTTAGAAGTTTTTTCGTTATCTTTTTCTGTTTTTTTACTTTCTTTTTTTGCTGGCTTTGGGATAGCAGCTTTACGTGAAAGATTTAAACGGTTACGATTATCATAGCCTTCAGCTTTAACAATTATTTCATCGCCTACTTTGAACATATCTGATGGATGTTCAACTCTTTCCCAATCAAGTTGTGAAACATGACATAAGCCTTCACAGCCTGGCCATAATTCAACAAAACACCCAAATTCTTCTACTTTAACAACTTTACCATTATAAATCTCACCTGGTACGACTTCTCTAACAACTTCTTCAATCATAGCACGAGTTCTGTCAATTATTTCTTGATTTTGATGATAAATTAAGACAGTACCATCATCTTGAAGATCAACTTTTACGGCATTAATATCATTAACACTTGTAACATTTGAAGCTTCTAAGATTATCTTAGTTATCATATCGCCACCCTTACCAATAACATCTTTGATTTTATCAGGATTAATTTGGAATTGGGCAATTTTTGGAGCATATGGCGATAATTCTTTACGAGGTTCTTTAATTACTGATTCCATAACATCTAAGATTTGTAAACGTGCTTCTTTAGCTTGATCTAAAGCTTCTTTTAGAATTTTTTTAGTAACACCTTTTATTTTTATATCCATTTGAAGCGCTGTAATACCTTTTTTAGTACCAGCAACTTTGAAATCCATATCTCCCATATGATCTTCTAAACCTTGAATGTCAGTTAAAATTGTATATTTTTTACCATCTTCACTTGTTATTAATCCCATGGCAATACCAGCAACTGGAGCTTTTATTGGAACACCAGCAGCCATAAGGCTTAAACAACCAGCACAAATAGTAGCTTGTGATGATGAACCATTTGATTCAAGTATTTCAGATACTACTCTAACGGTATAAGGGAATTCTTTTTCATCAGGCATTACTTGTAATAATGCTCTTTCTCCTAAAGCACCATGACCTATTTCACGACGTCCTGGTGAGCCATAACGCCCTACTTCACCAACTGAAAATTGTGGGAAGTTATAATGAAGCATAAAGCGTTTGCTTGCTTCTAGGCCTAGTCCATCAAGAATTTGGTTTTCTTCTAATGAACCTAATGTAGTAGTAGCTAAACTTTGAGTTTCACCACGAGTAAAGACGGCTGAACCGTGAGTTCTTGGAAGTAAATCAATCATTGCACTAAGTGGACGAATTTCATTCATTGCACGACCATCAGTTCTTTTTTTATCAATAGTAATCATTCTTCTAACAACAAGACCCTCTACACTATCAACAACTTTTTTTACTTGACCAAGTAATTCATCACAATTTTCTTGATCTCCATATATTTCAGCAAAGTTTTCCAAAGTTTCTTCTTTTACTTGATCTACTGCTGCATATTTTTCAAGTTTTGTTTTATCTCCAGTCAGAGCTTCATACATTCTGTCAGTTGCAAATTCTTTAACAGCTTTAGCAACTGCTTCATCAATGTGTGCCAATTCAACCTCTACTTTTGGTTGACCGATTTCTTTAGCAATTTTTTCTTGGAATTCGCATAACATTTTGATATGTTCATGACCAAACATTAAAGCTTCTAGCATTTCTTTTTCAGAAACTTGCTTAGCGCCGGCTTCAACCATACATATAGCGTCTTTGGTACCAGCAACGGTTAAATGAATAGTTGATTGTTCTGATTGTTCAGCTGTTGGATTGATAATATATTCTTTACCAATTTTACCAACTATAACACCGGCAACAGGACCATCAAATGGTATATTACTAATACATAGAGCTAATGATGAGCCAAATAATGCAGCCATTTCTGGTGAACAATCTTGATCAACAGATAATACGGTATTGATTACTTGAACTTCATTACGAAAATTTTCGTCAAACATAGGACGAATTGGGCGATCAATTAAACGAGCAGCTAATGTTGCTTGTTCCGTTGGACGTCCTTCTCTTTTAATAAAACCACCTGGGATTTTACCAACCGAATATAGTTTTTCTTGATATAAAACGGTTAAAGGAAAGAAGTCTTGTGTAATAGCATTATGTCCCATTACAGCAGCTGTTAAAATAACCGTATCTCCATATCTTATTAAAACGGATCCATTAGCTTGTTTAGCTAATTCTCCATTTTCGACAATTAATTTTTTTCCTAAAAAATCTAATTCGTAAACATTTTTACTCATTTTTTTACCTCTTTTCTTAAAAAAAGACACTTAAAAATAAGTGCCTACTTTAATACTATTTTCTGATTCCTAATTCTTTAATAGTATTTCTATAACTTACTACATCATTTTCTTTTAAATAATCTAGTAAACTACGTCTTTTACCAACTTTCATTTGAAGTCCTCTTTTTGAATGATAATCATGAATATGAGTTTTCAAATGCTCAGTTAAGTTATTGATTTCTTCTGTTAAAATAGCGATTTGAACTTCAGTTGCTCCACTATCTTTTTCATTTTTACCAAATTTTTTAACTAATTCTGCTTTTCTTTCTTTTGAAATAGCCATTATAAATTCCTCCTTTTTTATTTAACCGTTTAAACTTAGTAAAGATTTGGAGAGTTCTAAACCAAGAGTAAACTTACTTGTATAGTATACCTAAAAATAGTTTTTATATCAAGTATTAATTAATTTTTTTTACTATTTATTAGGTGTTTATTGATCTTTTTTTGAAGGTTGAAAGCCTTTAGTACTTTGTTTCTTTATTTTAGGCATTATTTTCTTTAGTATTTCATTTTTTATATGAAATGATTTTATAAATAAAATGGTGTCTTTAGGTACATAAAATCTTTCTTCATAATTAACGTATGAAGGTGAATTGTAAATATCTAATCGTTCCTCTAGCTCAGAATTTTGATAACGATGTAGTGGTATACATTGATAATTTTCTTCATCTTCCCCTATTACTAAAAGGTAATCTTTACAATAATTAACTACTAAAATGGTTCCTATTTGTGGTCTACGACTGCGAATATATTTTTCAAATATTATTCGCGCTTCTTCTTCAGTTAAAGATATTTCATTTATAGTATAAAGACGCATCATCTTCATATAAATATTGGAAACATCTTGTTCATCAAGAACAAATTCTTTAGTATTTTCATTCTTCATTATTTCACTGGCTTTTATAGCAACTAATTGACGAAGATCAGCTACAGTATCTTTTTTTATATTCTTCTTTTCACCATATTTAGCTAATGGTAGTTTAAATTCAGCCATGTAACCACAGATGTTAGACGTTAATTTTAATCCTTTAAAATGACCTGACTCTTCCCTATATAAGACTAAGTATGGTCTATTTTGAGAATGACGATGAGGCTTTACTTCTGGTGAACTAGTAAAGTTTACGCCATAAGTCCAAACGATTTCTCCTTCTTGTGCATTAGCTTTTTTTGAATAATTTTCGTATTTATTGGCCATATTTTATTCCCCCTTTTGATTATATAAACATTTTATATGGCTTAGCAAATAACTTGTTTTTAGAATATTCTTGGTAAATAGCTATTATTTGATTATCATATTTTAAACAAGCTATCTTATTAATAAAATTTTTCGGTATTATTGCACCATTTTTTACTTTTTCGTACATTTCTTGAGTAAGCTCAATAGTTTCTAAACTTGTTAAAGCTTCTTCTTTAGAAAGAAGTTTAAATTTATGTTCTTCTATTTCTGCAAGTGTATACGAAGACATAATAGAAAATTGCCCTTGTTTTGTTCTTTCTAATTGACTCATTGTTCCAACAGTATTTAATTTTTGGCAAATATCATCAATTAGTGCTCTTATATAGGTTCCTTTAGAGACCATGGCTTTGAATGTTATTTCATCATTTTCAAACTTTAATAATTGGATAGATTTAATATTTATTTGACGTTTTGGTAATTCTACTTCAAGACCTGCACGAGCATATTCATATAGTTTTTTACCATTTACTTTAACTGCTGAATAAATTGGTGTAGTTTGTATACTTGAACCTATAAAACTATGAAGAACATTTTCGATATCTGCCGTTTTTATGTTAAATGGTTTTCTTTCAATAATATTACCTGTAATATCTAGAGTATCTGTCTTAATACCAAGTTTAATTGTAGCAATATACTCTTTATATTCACTAGTTAGTAATTCACATAATTTAGTAGTATTGCCAATACAGATAACTAAGACTCCTGTAGCTATAGGATCAAGAGTGCCTGTATGACCAATTTTTTTGGTATGAAAAATTTTAGTTAATTTATTTACGACGTCACGAGATGTCAAACCAGTTGGCTTGTTTACAATTAAAATGCCATTCATGTAATCACCTTCGTTATAATATCATTTTTTTAGTATTGTTGCTAGTTTCTAAGGTACTCTTTTGTAAAATTATTGTTTTATCTATATGGTCATTTTGAAAACTATACAATTCGATACTTAAAAGATTATCTTGGATGGTCGCTAATAAAAAGCCTGGTGAATTTACTTCAGTTTCTTCATAGAACTTTAAATCATCACTTAAAGTCGGAACAGCAATGGTGGTATTATTGTATAATTTTAAGGAATGACGATGACCAATAAAGTTAATTAAACTAGGTAAATTAGGAATAACCAACTTATTTCTTTTTATTTGGTGAGTTACAGAAATAATATTATTTTGCCATGTAAGATAAGATTTAGCCATACCTAAAAGATTAAAATCATTTCGTTCATTAAAAAAATTTATATATGATGGATCTTTTTTTAGCAAGTGAAAGTCATGATTTCCTAAGAGAAAATATGTTTTTACTTCAGGATAATTAGGAAAGACCTCTAATATAAGTTTGATTTGGCTTTCAGGTGTTAAATATTCTTTTTTAGGATATCCTATAGTACTTTGAATAATATCGCCAGCATGAATAATAGATGTAATTTGTTGTTCTTTAGCGAATTGATAAACATAATTTAAATATGCAATGTTTTCTCGTTGATTGCCAAGATGTGTATCAGCAATAGCAATGATTTGTGACGAGTTTATACTATGTAAAGAGGCAACAGATATTAATTGCTCTTTAGGTATTTTATAAAAGCTTAAAATTGCTAAAAGTTCACTTAAAGTTAAATTATATTTTAAAAGTATTTCTTGAGTACTTAGATTATTTTGAAAATCACTTATGATTTGTGGCTTTGAAGATATCTCATTTAAACTAGTATAAAGCATTTTTTACCTACGACGATTATAAAGAATTGGATAATCAATATTAAACTCTTTTCCTAAGGAATCTACCACTAGTTCACCATTGTCATAATCTTTTACTAGGTTATTAGCTAAAGCAATAATACTTTCTTGATAAAAATAAGGATTATAAGTAAAACCATTACTCGTATGATCACAACCACACATTGCTATATAAAAATCCATTCTATTTTCACAGAACTTTTTAAGTATAGTGGCAGTTGCTTCACAAGATAATATACTTATACCTAAAGCATTGGAATTAATTTGTGTTTCTGGTGTGAATTTTTCTTTATGTATGGTCATATTAGGAAATTTAGGAGTTATCTCATTAAGTAGTGGTTCATATATAGTAATAGTTCCTTTTTGTAATCTTTGTTGATAAAAAGCTATTTTGTTAGCAAATGCTGGAATATAACCAGATCCAACTTCTATAACATCTCTATCTAAACCAAATAAATTATTAATTTTTTGAAAATGTGTTTTATAAAAAGTTTCTATTCCTTGATCTAAACCTAATTCACTATAAAGTTGCATTAATACATCGACACTTTCTTTTTCATAAGCATCAATAAAAAAACGCGATTCAATAAATTTTCTGAGGTCTTCATCATAGTATTTTTCATATTGCTCTTTATATATTTTAAATGCTTCTTCTAGACGATTTTTGCGTTGTATATTATGTTGATGAAAATTTAAACTTAAATTTCTAGGATCATCTTGTTTTTGACGATATTTTGGAAGTATTTTCATTTTCCATCCCCCTTTTTTATGGTTATTTATTTTATAAAAAAGAAGGTGGCTTGTCAAATGTTATTATGAATTTAAAAATAGATGTTAAAAGAAGGACAATTTGGTTAAATAAATTATTCATGTTATAATTTTTATAGGTGGTTTAATGGAAAATAAAAGAAGAAAAAAATTAATTGCTTTATTAACAGGTGTCTCAATAATAGGCTCTTCTTACTCTGCTTGTTTAATTGGTCAAAGATTTTCCATTGAAAAATACTATATGGTAAAAATGCAAAATATTTCAATTAGTAAAAATTTTTATACTTATTCAGATACTATAATTGATACTAATACTAAAATGCCTTATCAAAAAGAAATGGTTCCTCAAGGTTTAGCATTATGTGGAGATTATTATTTAATAAGTTATTATGATTCTTCTTATCTAAATAATTCTAAAATTATCACAATTAATAAAAATGGTGATGTAATTAATTCTGTCTCTCTAGCTAATAAAGCTCATACTGGTGGAATCTGCTATGATTCTGAAAATAAGTGGCTTTGGGTTAGCGGAGAAAAGGGGTGTATTGATATATATGATATTGAGGATATTATAAAAAATGAGGAAGCGACCCCTTTATATAATGATATTTATGTTGGAGATGATTTACCTAATTATAAAAATCTTTTTGAAAATAGTGTGTCTTATCTAACAATTTTTAAGGGAAAGTTATATGTTGGAAGTTTTTCTTTATTAGGTGAAGGAATGGTTAAAGAATACCAAATAGATAAAGCTAACTTAACATTAATTAGAGAATTTAGTGTACCAACTAAAGTTCAAGGTTTATCTTTTTATAGTAAGAATGATAATGATTATATATTGTTTAGTCGTTCTTATTCGAATGTTCCATCTTTAATTCAAATTTTTAAGTATGACGAAAGTATTAGTGATTACTTTAATAATAATGACTATGTTTATTATGTGGCACCAGCCATGTTAGAACAAATCACTTTAAGTGAAGATAATTTATATGCAATTTATGAATCTGCAGCTGACTTATATAGAAAGAAAAACAAGATAATTCATGATGAAGTTTGTGTGTCTGATTGTGAAAAGGTAATTAATTCACGTTCTTTTAATAATTTATAAATTTTAAAAAAATATAGCTTAAATAAAGCTATATTTTTTATTTTTTTTCATTATTGTGAATATCTGATATGATTTTTTCAATATTATTACCATATGCTACAGAGTTATCAAAATGAAAGACAATTTTTGGGGTATGTCTTATTTCAATACGATTAGCTATTTTAGTACGTAGATAACCAGCTGTATCATCATTTAATTCACGTTCTAATTTTTTTGTATCATCAATGTTAGGTGAAGTAAAATAAACTTTGGCATAACCTAAATCATTAGTAACTTCAACTCCGGTTATTGTAATAGCATTTAATAAAGAATCATGGGCTTCATTAGCGCAAATATCACTTAATTCACGATTTATTTCAGAAGCAATTCTTTTTAATTTAATTTGGTTCATCTTTTAACCTCTACTTCTTCATAAACTTCAACGATATCGCCTACTTTAATATCCGTATAATTTTCAAGAGTTAAACCACATTCAAAGCCTTTTTTAACTTCTTTTACTTGATCTTTTTCTCTTTGTAGTGAAGAAATTTTTGTATCAGCAATGACAATTCCGTCACGAACTAAGCGAGCTTTGGCATTATTTTTGACGATTCCATCAACTACGTATGAGCCAGCGATAGTTCCTACTTTAGAGAATTTGAATAGTTTACGAACTTCAATTGTTCCAAGTACTTTTTCTTCGAAGACTGGTTCAAGCATACCTTTCATAGCAGCTTCCATATCTTCAACTAATTTATAAATAATTGTGTATAATCTTATATCTATACCATATTCTTTTGCTATTTCTTTCGTTGTATTAGAAGGACGAACACAGAAGCCTAAAATAATGGCATTTGAGGCATTAGCTAAGACAACATCACTTTCAGTTATAGTTCCAATTCCACTACGAATAACTTTTACTTTTACGCCTTCAACATCAATTTTTTCTAGAGCATTTTTTACTGCTTCTTCCGAACCACGGACATCTGTTTTTAAAACAACATTTATTTCTTTGATACCAGCGTCAATTGAAGCAAATAAGTTATCTAAAGATAATACCTGTTTTTGTAATTTAGTATCTCGTGCTTGAACAGAACGTTTTTCAGCAACTGATTTGGCAGTACTTTCACTTTCGAAAGCCATAAATTTATCACCAGCTGAAGGATTATCAGAAAGACCAGTTATTTCAACAGGCGTTGAAGGACCAGCTTCAACAATAGATTGTCCTTGATCATTTTTCATAGTTCTAACTTTACCATAAGTTGTTCCAACAACAATTGGATCACCTATTCTTAAAGTACCGTTCTGAATTAATAAGGATGCAACTCCACCAATATTTTTATCCATTTTAGATTCAATAACAGTTCCTAGAGCGTAACGTGATGGGTTGGCTTTTAATTCTTGCATTTCGGCAGTTGCTAAAATTGTATCTAACAGCAAATCAATACCTTCACCACTTTTCGCTGAAATATCAACAAATGGAATATTTCCACCCCATTCTTCTGGAGTTATGCTGTGTTCAGCCATTTCAGTTCTAATTCGTTCAGGACGAGCATCAGGTTTATCAATTTTATTGACAGCAACAATTATCGGAACATTAGCTGCTTTAGCGTGATCGATTGCTTCTTCGGTTTGAGGCATAACACCATCATCTGCAGCGACAATAATAATAACGATATCAGTGATACTTGCACCTCTAGCTCGCATTTCGGTAAAAGCAGCGTGGCCTGGAGTATCAATGAAAGTAATTTTTTGACCTTTTTGTTCAACTTGATAAGCACCAATTGCTTGTGTTATCCCACCATATTCACTATCAACAATAGCGCTTTTACGAATCGTATCAAGTAAAGTTGTTTTACCATGATCAACATGGCCCATAATCGTAACAACTGGTGGACGACTTACTAAGTCTTCTTCACGATCGTTTGCTTCATATTCTTCAAAATTAGAAATATCTTGGGTTTCTTCTTTCTTTAATGTTTTCTTGTATTCAGAAGCTAAAACACTGGCAGTTTCAAAATCAATAACTGATGGTAAGCTTAGCATTGCTCCCAATTCCATTAATTTCATAACTAATTCAGTTCCATTAACATTTAATTCATCAGCTAATTGTTGAACTGACATACCTTCTTTATAAATAACAATATCATCTTGTTGATTTGTCATTAATTTTTCTTTATGTTTATACATGGCTTTTCTTTTAGACATATATTCATCTTTAGAATTTTGAATTTGACTTTTTTTCTTTAATTTTTGTTTTTTGTTAGTTGTTTTAAAGTTTTTATCTAAATTATTAGATTCAACTAAATCTTCTACAACTTCATCAATAGCATCAAGTTCATCTAAAGTTGTATCTGTATCTGTGCTAATTAAGTTAATAGTGTTATCAAGAATAATTATATCATCCTCTGATAATTCATCAGTTCCACTTTTAACATTAATACCTAATTCATTACATTTTTTTAAAATTTCAGCTACTGAACTATTGGTATCATTAGCATAATCTTTTACACTCATCATATAAATCCACCTACTCTTTCTTTTTATTTTACAATTTCAATTAATTGATCATAAATTGTATCTGGAATGTTTATTTCTAAAATACGATCTAATATTTTAGTTTGTTGAGCTTTTTTGATGACCTCAAGATCTTTTTTTAAATAAGCTCCCCTTCCATTGGCTTTACCTGTTAAATCAACTATTACTTCTCCATCTTTATTTCTAACTACACGAAGTAAATCTTTTTTTAAGGTTTTCTCCTTTGTGACAACACAGGTTCTTTCAGGCATTTTTTTCATTTAAAAGCCCCCTTTTTAGTTGTTTCCTTCAGCATTAACTTGATTTAAAGTTTTAACTTCAATTTTATATTTAGTTAATTTAGAAGCTAATTTAATATTAATTCCTTTTTTACCAATAGCAAGTGATAAGTTATCATCATCGACAATTGCTAAGGCTTCTTTTTTCATTGGATCAAGGATATTAACAATAGCATTTTTAGCTGGACTTAAAGCATTTTTGATGTACTCAGCAGCATCATCGCTATAAAGAATTAGGTCAACTTTTTCACCATTTAATTCTCTTAAAATAGAACCAATACGTGAACCTTTTTCGCCAATACATGAACCAATAGCGTCTATTTTTGGATCAGTTGATTCAATAGCAACTTTACTTCTTATACCAGCTTCACGAGCAACAGCATGTAAAACTAATGTTCCATCAGCTAATTCAGGAATTTCTGATTCAAATAATCTTTTTACAAAACCATAATGTTTTCTTGATAAAAGAATTAATGGCCCTTTAGTATTAGCTTCAACTTTAGTTACATAAACACGAATGCTAGAGCCCATTTTTAATGTTTCTCCCGGAATAATTTCTGATTTAGGCAGAATTCCTCTTGTACGACCAAGTTCAACATAATAGTTACGAGCGTCTTCCATTGCTAAACTTCCTACTAACATTTCATCTTGTTTATCAGCAAATTCATCTATAATAGCATTTTTTTCTGCCTCTCTAATTTTTTGTGTTAAAACTTGTTTAGCTGTACCGGCAGCCACACGACCAAAGTCTTTTGGAGTTACTTCTTTTTCAATAGTTTCGCCAACTTCAATATCTGGAACTATTTCGCGAGCATCTTCTAAAAGTATTTGTGCATCAAGATTAATTGCTGGTGGTACATCTACTTCGTTACCTTCTTCATCAATTGTTACATCTCCTTCGTCAATTTCATCAACAACTACATAATATGATATAACTTTTATCTCGCCTGTTTCTCTATTAATATTAATCTTAACATTTGTTTTAGAATCAAAGTTTTTCTTATAAGCTGTGGCTAAAGCTTGTTCCATTCCTTCAAAAACGATATCTTTGCTAATTCCTTTTTCCTTTGATATAAAATCAACTGCTTTAATAAATTCTTGAGGGTCCATATGACCTGTTTCTTCTACTGTTTGTTTTCTTCTTGGCATCTTACATATCTCCTTTTTCTTTACTAGTAATGTCTAAAATATAAGAATCATCAATCAAGTCAAGCTCATCAATTATAGGATTAATAACATTGGTAGCTTCGACGATAGTGTCTAAATCAAGACCATTAGCGTTATCTAATTCAATTCTTAAAAAATTATAATTACCTTCTTCTTCATAAGTAACTGATTCTACACTAATATTCATATCTTGCATAGGCTTTAAAATTGCTTGTCTAATTCTTTCTAAAATTATGTTCATGACTCACCTCTCATCACATATAAACTAATAATAAAAGTGGGATCTTCGAGCCCACTTAAATCTGTAATTTGATTATAACAATAAAATAAAAATTATGCAACTTTTTAATTAATAACTTTTTAATTGTTTAATATCATAAAATATAGTATTATTATAATTATGAGTATAGTATAAGGATTTGGTATTATGGAACTTAAAAAAAGCAATTTAATTATGATATTGGCTAATTTGATAATCTGTATAAGTTCGATAATAATAGCTAAAAATATTATAAAGCCATCTTATGCTAATAGCAGTGATGATACAAAATTAGCATTTAACGAGCAAAAATTAGAAAATAAATTTGATGTTAGTGATTTTAGTGGAACAGATATAAAGAATATTGATATTGTAAATAAAGAGTATATACCAAATCAGTTAACGGTTTTAGATAGTCAATTTAAAATAAATGAAGACACTTTAAATAAGTTTTATCAAATAGTTAATAGTTATGGTGCTGGGACTTCTTTTTATATTGTTAGTTTAACAGATGGTATGAGCATAGGATATAATGTTGATAAAGCATTTGAAACAGCTAGTTCAATCAAGGCACCTTATGCATTATATATTTATAAAGAAATTACTAAAGGAAACATTGATGGAAATAGTAAGATGGCTTATCAATCACAGTATTATAATAAAGGAACAGGAATTATAAAAAATAGTGATTTTGGAACCGAATATACAATCAAACAATTAGTTTATTATTCTCTAACAGAATCAGATAATATAGCACATCAAATGTTACATAAAAATTTTGGCGTTAAAGGTTATAATGATATGTTAAGTTCTTTAGGATGTAAACAGCTATATTTAACAAGTGGTAATCCTTGGGGATTTACTTCTGCTAGAAGTGCAGCATTAGTATGGCAAGATATTTTTAATTTTAGTTTAAATGATGAGACAGGTATTGAATTTTTAAATATTTTAAGTAATGGTAAATATAATTATTTTAAAGAAGTAATGCCTTCAATACCTAGTGCTAGTAAAACTGGTTTTGCTTCAAAAGATGTTGTAGAAACAGGAATTGTTTTTGATAAAACACCTTATATTGGAATTGCTATTGCTAATAAGGGCGGTAATATTGGAGCTTATACGGAAGTTTTAAAATTAGTAAGTGTAATGAATGAAATAATGAATGAGTATAACACATATAAAGAAATTGCTTAATGATAAGCAATTTTTTATTTTATAAAACCATTTTGAACTACTTTTACTTCATTAACAACTACAAAAGCTTTGGGATCGATAGAAAAAAGTAACTTTTTTAAATTAGTTAGGTAACGGCTATTTAAAGTTATAAGTAAAATTGTATTTTGTGTTTCTGTATTAAGAGCATTAGTTGTATTAATAATAGAAACTCCATACCCCTCTTCTCTTATTTTGGTAATATTCTTGGGTGTAGCTTTGCTTGTTATTATTTCAGCACTTATTAAGTAATTGATATAGTTTGTTGATAAATAAGTACCTAAAATAGTTCCAACAGAATATCCACTAGCATATGATATAACAATAAAAAAATTAGTCATTTCAGTATTTAAAGCTTCTCTAACAACCATAAACCATATTGATATTTCAAAGAAGGCTATAAAACCAGCAGTAAATGTTTTACCTTTTACAGAATAAATGGTTCTAACAGTTCCTAGAGTCACATCAATGATGCGGGCAAAGAATATTTTAATACATAAAATGACTAAATCCATAAAATCAACCTCGCGATAATGCTACTATAATTAGTATAACCACCACGACAATAATTAATACAATCATTTTTCCTAGACGTTCGTCAGGATTATAGGCTTTTTCTTTTTTATAAAGAGCGGTATCTTTATTACGATATTCATTCCAACGAGGATCAAGCATTTCATGCATTTGACGTTGTTGATCCATAGGAATCATTTTACCACAACCTGGGCAAACTCCACCTTTCGTTGGCAAGGCGGCACCACAATACTTACAATTCACTATAATCACCTATGCTAATTTTATCATGAATATCTTTTTTTGACTATTAATCTTCATAATCTTCAATAAAATGGTTTCCTTTATGCCCTTCATTGTTTGGTTCTTCGCGCAATAAATCATTAAAGTTTTGTTGACGCAAAGCTTCATAAACCATAATCGCAACCGTATTAGATAAATTTAAAGCTCGAACATGTGAAGTCATTGGCATACGCATACAGTTTTTTAAATGTGGTTTTAGAATTTCACGTGGAATTCCGGTCGATTCTTTGCCAAAAACAAAATAGATATTTTCATTTGAATTACTATAATCAAAAGAAGTATGTGGTTTATGACCATATCTTGTTAAAAAATAAAAAGTTCCATTCGTAGCATTTTTCTCTATAAAGTCATCCCAATTTTCATAAACAGTATAATCACAATGATCAATATAATTAACTCCACTACGACGAATATATTTTTCATCTAAAGAAAAACCTAAAGGTTTTATTAAGTGTAATTTAGTATTAGTAGCAACACATGTTCGCATTATATTTCCAGTATTTCCTGGTATTTCAGGTTCAAATAAAACAACATTTATCATAATTAATCCTCCATTAAAAAAAGCCTTATGGCTTTATTCTTTTGATATTTTATTGACATCCAAAAATTTTTGAAAATCATTTACTGTCATCAATTGGCCATCAACTGGCTTTATTATACCACTTTTTGATACTTTTCCATCTTTAAAATAAACAATTGTTGGTATTTCAGTTATTTTATTATCTTTTAAAGATAATGAATCATTTATTTCATCTAAATAATTTTTGTCATTTTTAATATCAGTAACATTTAAATAGTATATAGAATCATTTAATTTATATTCTTTGATTAAATCTTTAATTTCTTTTTCCATATTATATACTTTTTCATCACCAGTATAACTTACAAAAACAAAATACGAATTAGGTACCTCTTGAAACACATCTTTAGCTTCGTTTAAATCTTTTATTTCCATTGATATGACATTATTTTTTACTAAGTAAGACTGAGCAACTTTGTTATCTTCGTAAACTCTATACCAAGAAAAACCATACCAAGTCAATAAAATAACTACTACAACTATTATTCCAGCTATCCAATAATTTTTAGTTGGAATATACTTTTCATTCTTTTTTATATTAGCCATAGCATCATACCTTTCTATATGCCTATATTTTATCATATATTAATAATTAATGCAAAAGGATTAATTGATATGAAGCATTTTATTTTTTCCTAAATAGGCTTTTTAATTAATTGCATTTGGAACTTACTCATAAGTTATTTTTAGGAGGAATGATTATGTTTTTTGAAGATATAATTTTTGAAAATAGTTTTAAAGATAAACAAGTCGAACTATATAGTTGTAATGATGGATTTTGGTTAGGAAATATGTTTAAAAAAGAATATAAAGGTTTTAAGAATTATAAACCAACTAAAATTAGAGCTAAAAATGAAAAGGATGATTTATTACTTAGAATATATGAGTTAGACTTTGCTATTAATGATTTATCTTTATACTTAGATTTGCATGCAGATGACTTAGATATTTATAAAATATTTAGAAGTTATGTTAATGAGTACAATAAATTAATTAAAAAGTATGAAATTGTTTATGGACCAATGGAATTAAATCAAAGTGAATATCAAAATTATGAATGGTCAAATGGTTCATGGCCTTTTGAGGGAGTTGATATTTAATGTATAAGTATGTAAAGAAATTAAATTATCCAATAAATATTAAGAAAAAAGATTTAAAAATGGCTAAATATCTAATCACACAATTAGGTGGACCAGCCGGAGAATTAGGTGCCGCTTTACGTTACTTTAGTCAGAAATTTTCAATGCCTGATGATAAAGGGAAAAGTTTACTAAATGATATTGCTTGTGAAGAACTTGGACATTGCGAAATGATTGGAACAATGTTTAGACAACTTGTAAAAAATGCGACAATTGACGAGTTAGAAAAAGCCGGTTTAGGTTCATACTTTACGGAACATGGCGAAGCAGTTTTCCCAATAGATGCAAATGGTATTCCATTTAATGCAGCAACATTCAGTTCAACGGGAGATATTTTTGCCAATTTAAGTGAAGATATGGCAGCAGAGGAAAAAGCTCGTGCAACTTATGAAAATTTAATCATGTTGACAAACGATGAAGATCTTATTCAACCACTTCTTTTCTTACGTCAAAGAGAAGTTGTCCATTTTAATCGTTTTAAAGAACTTTATGATTACTATAAAAGAAAAATAAATTAAAAAATATAGATGTCTAGTTAACATCTATATTTTTTTAGATTTGGAAAATAATTTTTTTATACAATTTTGAATTTTAATTAAATCTGTAGTAGATAAAATACTGTTGTATTCTAAAGATAAAATTATACTATTTAAATTCAAAGTTGATTTAACTTCACAAACACGTAAGAATTTAGGACGAGAAATTAGGACGCCATCAAAATTATATAAATTATCAACACGATAATTTTCATCTAATAAGTTAATAGTTCTATTACTAGTAATAGTTGAAATTCCTCCACTAATTTCAGTATTAAATGCTTGTAAATTTTCATTTTCTAAGTATTGGTCAACTTCTCGATCATCACAAATAAATTTACCATTATCAGTAACTTTTTTGGCTAAAGCTCCACTTGGTAAAAGATAGGATTCATTAATTAAATCACAAATCAAAATCTTTTTTATAGTTAAAAGAGGATTTGCAGATTTACAAATACTAATAAAATAAATTGGAGAAATTCCCTTTTCTATCATTAAATCGTAATATGATAAGTATTGGTAATTTGATAACAAGAACATATAATTATTTTTAGATAAACTATATTCTTTTAAAACACTTAATCTTTCTCTAATAGCTGGTGGTTCTAAAAACATAATTTCATCATTATAAAATTCATTTTTAAAATCAGTAATGTTTTTTAAAATTTCATAATTTGTCTTTAATTTTAAGTACCACTCTTCTATATTAGGCAAACGCCTTTTTAGAGAATTTTTACTTATTACTTGACTATTAATTAAGAAATTTAATTCTTTTATAAGGTCGTTTGTTAAAAAGAAGATGAAGGATTCTTGTTTATAAAGTATTTCTTTTAAGGGGAAATCTAATTTAAATAAAAATTCTAAAGTAGAAATTGTATTAGGATTATTTTCTAATTTTAAGTAATATTCTCGAGCTATTTTAAGAGGACTAATTTGTTTTGAATACAAAAATTTAGTTAAAGCCGTTCTTTCAATTATATTTTTTAATTGCTGATTATCTTCTTTGGCTTTTTGATATTTTTGGCTAGTCTTATAATTAAAAAATGATAGTACATAAATTAGAACATTAGGGGTAGCACATTGATACCAGAATTCAGGTATTTCATCTAACTTATCTATTTCATTATTACCAATAGCATTTAAAATTTCTTTATTAGCTTCTAGTTGTTTTTTTACTAATTCTAAACCTTTTTGATTGTTTAATACATTCTCTGTTAAATTCTTATTTAAAGTTTCAATTAATGCATCAAATCTATTTTCTTGCATAAAAGCAATAAAATCTTTTTGACGAATATTTTTTCCGTTACGAGTTTTTTGATGATACTCAACACATTTTTTTAATTTTAAAAAAGTTAATAAGAATGTTGATATTACAACAGCTTCTTCATAATCGACTTTTTCTGTAAAACAAAGCTTTTTGAAAGCTTCTTCAATAACATCTATTTTCTTTAAGCCAGCATTATGTATGTAAGCAAATTGTTCAATTAAAATATCAGTTGGAGTATTATTTAAATAATGTTTTAATTGAATATTTTTTTCTAGTCTCTTACTAACTTGACTATTACCAATAGTAGAATATACGACAGCTAAAAAGATTTCGTAATTGGTAGTACTCATTAAATTAACTATGTTCCCTTTTTTAACTGTGTCTAATTTTTTTATTATTGGTGAATAAGTTTCATCTAGACAAGCATATGTTAGATAATATTCTTCATCATCAAGCAATTGTCCTTCATGTTCTAAGATCCTTCTTTGAGCTTCTATTAAATCACGCATCATTTTAATAACCTCCTTTTAAGTGATGAGTTTCTTCTTTAGTAATAGTTTCATTTATTTCACCAATAAGTTGTAATTGTTCTATTCTAAAATCGATATCATCAGTATTGAGATTATCTTTTTGAGCTTCATATCTTTTTACAGCTTCATTGTAGTAGGCAGATATTTTAGTACTCTTCTGCTTGTCTTTATAAAAAAGTAATGATAAAGCAATCTTATTATTATCCATTTTCATAAAAAGAATTCTTAAGCCAGTTTTATTCCAATATTCGTATAGTTTTTGATTTACACTACCTAGTTGTTTGATATTTTTAGTATCTTTTAGGGTTCCTGTTAAAATCTTGTTAAGAGCATTTTGAATATCTTTGAAGCGTTCTGGGTATGATTTTATGTCATCCAAGATATATGAAGAATTTTTAGAATTAGGAATAATTATAATATTAGAGTCATTTGTTGAAATAAAGTCATTTTGAACTTCTTCCTCTTCCATTTCAATTAAACTTATAGTATCTAATAAACCATTATAGTTAGTTAATTCTGCTTGAACTGCTGAAAGATCATTTAAAGGATTATCAGCTATAATAGTAAGGATTTTATTCTTTAATTCTTTTATAGAACGTAATATTGCTAATTTAAGAGCTGGAAAGTAATCTTTAATGTAAGGATTACTTTTAAAATAATCATAAAAGTCATGATGATTTATATGAATTAGTTTATCTACTACTTCCTTAGACTGTGATTTTTCTTGAATATTATCGTATTTTTCTTCTTCAAAAATTTGTTGAATGTCAGGTGGAGTTGGTACTGCATCACTCATTAATTCCTCTTCTTTTTCTGATGATATAATAAGCGATTCCATTTCCTCGTTTTGCGCAATTAAAGATGCTGTAATTTGATTATTATGTTTAATTACTAAGTTTAAACACTTTACCATGTCTAACTCATCAATATTATAATCAAAAAGATCATAAATATATTCATATGGACCAATAACATATGAATCTGTTTCACTAAGAATTTTTTTAATTTGTTGTTCTTTTGATTCTGTATTACTCATTAAAAATCCCCCTTTTTTAATGAGTATTATTATACTAATTGACGCTATTTTGTCAATTTTAGCAAGTATTTCTTAAGCCAGTCAATTGGTATAATGGTTGATGAAAGAAAGATAATATAAAACAATTCTACTAAAGTTAGACCATATGTCCTAAAGACACTACCACCATTATAAATAATATAAAGTTGAACAACTATTATAAAAGCAATAATTATAATAAAAGGTTTATTACTTTTGATATTGCTTAAAATATTAATTCTTCTGGTACGAGCATTAAATGAGTTAAATATTCCTAAAAAGACAAAAAGTGTAAAATATGCAGTTAAGAGATATTCATTATTATTACTTGATCTGACTATATTATTTAAAAATGGTACTTTTAAGAAAAGAAGACATAAAATACTAGAATATAAACCACCTGTTATGATGGAATATTTCATATATTTATTAATAATTGGTTCTGTTTTAGTTGTTGGTTTTTCTTGCATGTATTCTTTTAATGGTGGTTCGTAAGAAAAGGCGATGCCAGCTAATGTGTCCATTATCATATTAATCCAAAGCATTTGGACAATAGTAATTGGTGTATTTATACCAATTAAAGGTCCAATTATAGAAATACTAACAGCACAAATATTAACAGATAATTGAAAGATAATAAATTTTCTGATACTTTTAAAAATAGTGCGGCCATATAGAATAGCCTTACTGATAGATAAAATATTATCGTCTAAAATAACAATATCACTGGCTTCTTTAGCTACTTCTGTACCTGATCCCATGGAAAAACCAACATCTGCTTTTTTTAAGGCCGGAGCATCATTTACTCCATCACCAGTCATCCCAACTACTAAATTGATGCTTTGAAGAACTTTTACTAAACGACTCTTATCTTGTGGCAAAGCACGGGCAACTACTTTTATACGTGGATAATTATTAATAATTTCGTCATCACTTAAATTTGCTAATTCGTTACTAGTAATAACTAAGTCATTAGGATCAGTAATAATTCCGGCCTCTTTGGCAATCGAATAAGCTGTTTTTTTATCATCACCTGTAATCATAACAATATTGATATTAGCTTCTTTAATTAAAGAAATTCCTTCTTTTGAAACAGAACGAAGTTCATCCTTGATAAACACTAAAGCAATAAAAATAAGATTATCTAAAGAGTTAGTCATATGAAAAGTATTTGACATAGCTAAAGCAATTACTCTTACTCCTTTTGAAGTTTGTTCATTTAAGACACGTTCTATATTATCTTTATTTTTAAAATAAGTAACATTACCATCTTTATCTAAACACTTATTTGATTTTTTTAAAATTAATTCAGGAGCTCCTTTTATATAAGAAGTTTTTTTATAGTTTTCTTTTAAAGTAACATAGGAATATTTGTTTTTACTATTAAAGGGACAATATTTTATAATTTCGGGATTAATATTATAATCAGGAGTTATCATTTTTAAAAGAGCACGATCTGTACTGTTGCCACCTATTACTTTACCATCACTATAATTACTAGAATTATTATAGAATAGTGATTTATAATAAATATTTTTTAATATAGGAGATTTTATATTATTTATTTCTTTAAACGTTTCCTCACTAGCAGAACAAAAATTAGATACTTCTAATTGACCTTTAGTTATGGTACCTGTTTTATCAGTTAATAAAACATTGATGTTGCCAGCTGAGTCGATACCAACAAGTTTTCTAACTAAAACGTTATTTTTTAGCATACGACGCATATTACTTGAAAGAACTAAAGTTATCATAAGAGGTAATCCTTCGGGAACACTAACAACTATTACAGTTACTGCTAAAGTTAGGGCATGTAAAAAATAACTAAACATTAATTTAAAATTAGTAAGAGTATTTAATATCAAGTTTATATTAAAGTTATTGGCAATAACTAAACGAGAAAACATAAATGATAGAGATACAAAAAGTGCACCAATGTATCCTAATTTACTAATTGACTTGGCAAGTTCTGTAAGACGAAGTTTTAATGGGGATGGTGCAACTTTTTCTTGTAGTTCTTGAGCCAATTTACCATAGACAGTTTGTTCCCCAACTTTGACCACTTTCATCAAGGCTTCACCATCTAAAATGGTAGTTCCTTGATATATTTTTTCATTTGGTTCTTTATTTTGTTCTTTTGTTTCACCATTTAATGATGATTCATCAACCGATACAAAACCTTTCAAAATGTGGCCATCAGCCGGAACTTTGTCACCAGCATTTAAAATAACGATATCGTTAACAACAATATCTTCTAAATCTATTTCTGTTGATTGATTATTTCTTTTTACTTTAACTTTATATTTTGAAGCATCTTCTTGTAATCTTTTAAAGGCAGCTTCACTTCCATATTCAGAAATACTTGAAACTAATGAAGCAACTAAAATAGAAATCAAGATACCTATTGTTTCAAAGAAATCGAAATCTTTAAATAAAACAATAACTTTTACAGCTAAAGCTATTAATAATATTTTTATAATTGGATCTCCTAAAGATTCTAAGAATAATTTTATGAAACTATTTTCTTTTTTATTGGAAATTGTGTTTCTACCATATTCTTTACGCATTTTTACTACTTCTTTGTCACTTAAACCAGTAAATTTCATATTTTATCCTCCTGGTAAAATATATGAAAATTACGATAATTTATGATTTATAGGCATTAAAAAAAGTTCTTTACAGAACTTTTATACTCTATAGAATTTATTATGTTTTTTAGCTATTGTTATAGCACTTAATGCAATGAATGCACCAGCAGCTAAAACAGCATATGAAGCAAAGCTTCCAGTCTCTGGTGGTTTTGTTGCCTCACATTGTTTTTTGTATTCTTCTTGAGTTATTTCTTCACCTGTTGGACCGTAGTATTTGTCGTCTTTAACTTGACATGTTACTTTATTAACAACTGGTCTAATTTGAGCACAACCAGCACCATTTGCAGTTAAATCACCACTAGCATATTCACCAGCTTCAGTAGCTTTGTAATCAAGAGCTAAACAGAATTTACCACAATCTTCATCAGTCGCATTGTTATCTAATTTTACAGTCCAATAAGCAATCGGTGAATAACCTTGCCATTCAGATGTATTTAATGTACTGTCATTTATATCCTTTGTAGTAGTTTTTCTAATGGATTTACCAGTATTAGCGACAAAATCATAGCATTCACCATTAGCTGTACATGCTTTGTTTAAAGCATTATTTCCACCTTTATTGATTTTAGTAACTTTAACGTCATCACTTGAAAAAGCAAATGCATTTTGAATTGTTAACTTATCTAGACCTGTTACATAAGTATATACTCCGTGAATACCTACTCCACCTTCTTCATTTATTTGCGCCAATAGATAACAATTAGTTGTATCTCCAGTTGCAATTTTGCTACTTCCACAATAAACTTTAAAATTAGTAGCACTTGGGGCAGCATTTACGTAATTTGGTAATAAAGTTACACAAAGTGTAAAGGCAGCGATTAATAATAAATTTTTCATTTTTTCCATAACTATACCTCACTATTTTTATTTTTCCCTTATTATGTTTTAATTATAACATGAAAATCATAATTGTGTTATTTTTTTTCATAAAATATTTAATTTTATGTTATTATATAAAATAAGGAGAATATAAAGTGGTGTTTATATGAAAAAAATAGCAATTGAAATAAAAGACGATATCCTATTTTTTAAATATAGAACTAATAAACCTGTCCCTGTTAATTTATTAAATACCAATGTTATCTCAGATAATGAATTAGTATTTAGTGATGAGTATATAGTAAAAAATGCTAAGATTGTCGGTTTATTTATTAATGATTTGGCAACTGATAAGAATATTAAAAATATTACAATAAGTAATAATGAGATGGCTTTGATTATTATAGATTTACTAAAAGGTGTAAAGGAAGTTAGTTGTTTAGAATTAAAAGAAGATACTACGTTATCTTATTCTTTGTATGAAAAAATTTCTAAGCTTAGTAACATTAAGAAAATTAATTGTTATGCTATTCCAACATATTTAATTGAGTTACTTGATAAAGCTGGTATTTTAGTTGAATCAAGAAGTGAAATTTTATTTACTAGTACTTTTATGCAAGAAAATAACTTAGTTTCATTTTCGAAGATTTATTATAAAAGTAACGTAAGATTTTCTAATGATTTATCTGATGATGATATTGAAGATTTTAAAACTTTTATAAAGATTAATAAATATCTTAAAACAATTCATTTAGAAAAATGTAATATCAAAGATATTGAGACTATTTGTGAAATGTTAGTGGATGAAAGAAGAAAAAATATTAATATTCAAATACATGATAATATTAATGACTTAGATATCATTGAAAAATTAAGAAATTTAAATAAAAAATATAAGAAAAAAAGAAAAATAAAACTAACTTTAGTTTACTCTAAGGAATATTTAGAACAAAATTATTTAAAACAAATTATTTTTACAACTTTAAAAGTTTGTTCGCTTATTATTTTTGCTATTGTTGGATCAATATTTGGCTATATTTTTTATAATAATTATCAATCAGAAAAAAAAGTTGATAATATTAAAGATCAAATAACCGAAGTTTTAGATACTACTTCTGAGGAAAAACCTAGTAATAACAATTCTTCTTCGGAAGAAAACGAAGCAGTTGATCCACTAATTGAAAACTACCAAAAACTTTTAACAATAAATTCTGACACAGTTGGATGGTTGACTGTAAAGGGAACAAAGATTGACTATCCTGTTGTTAAAACAAGTGATAATAGCTACTATTTGAAGCGAAATTTTAACAGAGAAAAAGATTATAATGGTTGGGTTTTTATGGATTATCGTAATAATGCTAAATCTTTGGATTCAAATACGATTATTTATGCTCATAATAGATATTATAGCGGAGTCATGTTTGGCACTTTAAATAATGTAACTAAGAATAATTGGCGTAATAATCCTGATAATCTTTATATTACTTTTAATTCAATGTATGAACAAATGACATGGAAAGTCTTTTCTATTTATAATATTGAAGTAACCAGTGATTATTTATATACTAATTTTAATACAAATGAAGAATATCAAAAATTTATTAATCTAATTAAAGACAGAAGTAATTTTAAATTTGATACTGAAGTAACAACACAGGATAAAATTCTAACTTTATCAACTTGCCTTGATAATAATAGAAGATTAGTTGTACATGCAGTATTACAAAAAGAGACTAAAAATCAAGAAATTGAAGAAACTAAAAATATTGAAGAACAAAATATTCAAAATGCAGCTAACTAAGACAGTAAAAACTGTCTTTTTTTATATTAGACATGGTATAATGTTATTATGTTTAAGATATGGAGGGGTTCTTTATGAATCAAGAACTAAAAAATGATTTAAACAACTTAGTTCACAAAAAGCTGTATGTTAGTAACTTTCTTGATAATGAAGATCAGCAAAAGATTAAAAAAATTATTAATTTTTTAAAAGGAAAAGAAGATATTTATGATGATTTAAAAATAATTTTAAGTGATCGAAATAATGAAAATAGTTTAACATTTGCAGAATTTTTAGAAAAAATTCTTGTAGAATTAGATGAAAAAACAAAAATCTATATTTTAGAAAACAACGAAAAATATAAGGAATTACTTAAACAAGATGAGCTTTTTTGCAATATTTGGTTAAGTTTAAAAGATAAAACTAAATTAAAATATTTAAATGGTAAAAGAAAACTTGATAATTTAGATGTTTTAATGATTAATGAGGCAATCAAAGAAAGTAGCTCTTTTAACGATAACTTAGTATTAAAAGAAATATTATCTAATAATGAATTAAATAAGAAAATACCATCATTTAGTATTAATATTATTTATTCTTATAACTTGTTGATGCATATAAATTTAACTAATTTTGAAGGATGTTCGATTTTAACTAAGAATACTTACACTACTCTTTTATTAAAAAAATGTCATACTTTTACAGATTTTTATAATATATATGAAGCTAATCCAAAAATCTACAATTTAATCGAAAATAATAGTTTGACATTTAATAATAGTGATAATGAAATAATATACGAATTTATTTTAAAAAATCCTAATTTTATAGGCAAATTTAGTAATAAATATTTACAATTATTTAATATTTTAGAAATAACAAAAATGTATGATAATAAAACTTTAGATAATGAGTCTTTTTCAACAGTTTTACAAAGTTTATACACTTATAATCTTGATAAGGCAAATGAATATTTTAAGGAAGACAATCTAAAAAAATGTACAATGCATAGTTTAACTGTTTATCCATTTGACAATATTCCAGATAAACTAAGAACAAAAATTTTTAATACTTATAGTTTATTTAATAGATTTATCGATACAATTATGATAGAAGCAATTAATAATTATTTTAGTGAAGAAGATATTGTAAATTTATTAAGAAACTCTTCTTTTATAGATGATATGAGTTCATATGCCATTGAATTATTAATAAATAAGTTATCTTTTAAAGCAGCTTTTAATATGTTACAAAACAAAAAAATCTTAAGTAAGATAACTAATTTAAATATTACTCTAAGTAATAAAGATAGTATTTTCATAAAAGGTTTTTTAGATAGTCCATCTTTAGTTTGTAAAACAGATCATCAAATGGTTTATGAAATGTTACTTTATTGTAACGAAGAAGAAATATTATATTATTTGGCAACACCTTATATTTCAAATAAACTTAGTAATAACGAAATTATTGAACTATGTTGCTTAAAAAAAGTTAAAGTAACAGCTATTGTTAAAATTTCTTCCTTGACAGAAAAATTGAACAAGACAGATATCATGAATTTTATCGACAAATCATGGGAAGATAATGTTGATTTACAAATTTTTAACAATGAGAAAATAACTAAATTATTATTTAATTTAAGTGATAAGGAAGTTAAAAAAATTAATTTTAACGAAGTTAACTACCTGTTTGAAACAATTAGAATGAAATCAATTTTGTCTACGCAAGTAACTAAATATACTGTGTTAACATACAAAAGTGTTCTAGCTAGTTATTTAGTTTTTGGGCTTAGTAAAACAATAAAATTAATTGGTGATGGAAATAAAGATATAACACTTGATGAAGTTAAAGAATTACAAAATGATATTGTAAGTGAAAAATTATTAAGATTTAGAGAAGATAATGCAGCTATTATTCAAAATATTGCTAAAAAAGTAATTAATAATTTAAAAGAACTTGAAAACTTTGAGGATATAAATGATTTTTCGAAAAAAGTTCGTCATGATACATATTTAGATAACATTATATATCTTATGCTTGATAATAATTATGATTCCTATAATGGAATTATTGAAACTTTTTATAATTTTTTGAAGTATTTTGATTATAATGAATACCAAGCCAAAAAAGAAATTTATGAATATTGCAATGGCTTTGTTAAAGTCTTTATAAGTAATAAAGCCTCTGAATATAATGAAGAATTTTATAAAATAATTTTAAATAATTTTAAATTGAAAGAAAATATTCTGTATACCAAAAGGAAAGAAATAGGCCGAGAATATATTAATAAATTAAAATTAAAATTATTCGTAAGAGCTTTAACTGATGTTGATAAAGATTCATATGTTTTTGCTTTCCGTAAAGACTACCCTATTTCAGAAATTAAAGAAAAATTTATTAAATACTTGAACACAGATGATGTTGACTTTGATAATATTTTAGAACATGTTTTAATTCCTTTAATGAATGAAAGATTTGACTTTGAAAATTGTTTAAATAAGTTAGGAATCAAAAAACCTAAAAATTATCAAACATACTATGATTATATTGAAGATATAAAAAATGTAACTATTTTGAATAATGAAATTGAAAAATTAAAAAATAAGTATAATACTAATGAACTTTTGGAAATAATGAACTATATATGTTATGGCATAAAAATAACATTTAAGATAAAAAATAAAGAACTTAAAGTAATTAATAAAAATAAAGAAATCAGTGAAAAATTAAAAGGTCAATTATATGTTGACAAAACAGCAATACATTTTATATATAGTGATAATATGGATATTTATAATATAGATGAAATAATTGAATATAATAATTATTGGAATATATTAGAAGAAATAATTAGTAAAACAACTAATTATATTAAGAAACATATGGATTCTGTAAGTATACGAGAACACTTTGAACATGACTATTTAAAAACAATTAACGAAGAAGAATTTGTTTTTCCTATTACAAACAAATATTACGAATTAAAGCAAAGAGTTTTTTCCTTAAGAGATCTTGAAAATATTTTTAATGGCTTTGAAATAGCTTCTTTTACTAAAGTAACCGAATCATTACAGAATTTTCTATGTAATACAAAGAATGTTTTAATGATTGCCGATGGCTATTATACAGGTATTGTTGATAACTTTGGACTTATCATCAATTCATGGAAAAAAATAGAGAAAAAATGTAAAGAATTAGATGTAGATATAAACGATTTAAGTTTAATTAATATCGAAAATATTCTAAGATTAACTAATTACGAAACAAATCCATATACGAATAATCTTGACAAAGCAATTATAAAAGCATTATGTAGTGATAGTTATTATTTAGAACTTGACTTAAATAAAAGATTAGAAATGATAAGTAAACTTTACAAAGACTCATTTAAAATAATCTCCTCTACAATACCTTTTATCGATATTATCGATGATAATTATGAAATAAAAGTTGTTGATAAATATGATCAAGAAATATTTAAAACATTTGATAATTCACCATACAAAATAGGTGCTATAGGAAATGATTTCGTCCACTACTCTATTTTAGATAAAAATGGTTTTAAAATTATTATAAAAAAAGATAAAATTGTTATAGCAAGAATTCTTGGAGTAAGAAATGGTAATACTGTTTATTTGAATAGTATAGAAGGTATAAGTGACGAAAATTATGAGAAATTATTAAAAATATTTAGTAATAAACTGATTGAAAAAACCAAAGAATATAGTGAACCAATTGAGTTTATAACAATTGTTAATAACAAATTGCTTAATAGTATAAACAGTTTAAAAATAGACAACACTATTTGTCCTGTTGTTGATAATCCTATCAACACTATGTATATAGATTTTGAAGATTTTAAAAATAACCCAAATTTAAATACAATAAGTGAAGGAGGCTTTTACAATAATTTTTCTGATAATGTAACTGTTTTATTAGCCAGTTCTAAAATTGTTGATAAAAATAATTTCAAATATTATGATGTTGATGCTAAGTATTTAAGGAAAAGAAATAATGTTATAAAATTAAGCAATAATATTGAAGAAAGTTATATAAAAAGAATTAAATTGTTAATCGATTTATGTAAAGAAGAAAAATCAACAAATTTTGATGGTGATGTTGACTTAAATACAGTAGATACAATTTTCTTAGGCGACGATTTTGTAATATTTATTACGAGAAATAAACAAATTATAAAATATATTCTTCCTTATGATGAAAGAGCTAAAAGAGAGGTTGAATTAATCTTAGATAGTTTAAATTAAAAGATAAAAAAAGAAATATCATTTTTAAATACTAGATATTTCTTTTTTGATGGCATCACGCTTCTCTTTTTATAATTTCATAATTTTTTTGTAAGCGACTATTTAAAGGGTTTATTCTTAAGGCCTTCTTAACATTACTAAAAGATTTCTTGTAATCATGAGTATTATAGTAGCATATTGATAAAACATCATAAATAGTTTCATTCCAAGCTGATTCTTCATTAATATAAGTTTTAGGTTTTTCTTTTATTTTTAATGCTCTGTTTAAATACTTTATGGCTTCTAAATAATTTTTTTCATAGTAATATAAATAGCCCAATTCAGTATATGGTTCACGTAAATATGGTGCTTCATTAATAGCTTTATTGTACCACATTATTGCCTCATCTAAGTATCCTTTATGATAATATGAACGTGCAATAAAGCGCATTGAAGCACATCTTTCATCCTTCCAGGTGGCACTTTTTAAATTCAAATGATAATGTAACGTTTCAATTGCTTTGTCCCACATTTCATAGTACATATATTCTCTTCCTAAATAATGGGCATTACGATCATCTTCTTTATTTTCTTTTAAAGATTGTTCTAACAAAGGAAGATAATCTTTTCTTGATTCTTTGGCAATTGGATGATGATTTAAAACAATGTTAGGAATGGTAATTTCTTTTTCCTGACCATCATAGATTAATATTTCATGAACTGGATATTTCCATTTATATCCTTCTCTTTTATGAATTTTATTTAAATAAAAAGTTGTACCTGGTTTATTGTATGAATCAAAACTCCAGTTATATAAATAACTGACACGAGTCGTGTCTTCTTGCCAATTTTCTAGAAGAAATTTTTTCCATCCTTGGTTAAAAGTCTCATCAATATCTGTACAGACACAAATATCTGTGCTTGGAGGAATTAAAGACAAGCACTTATTACGTGCAACATCAAAACGCCATGGACTTATACGATCTTGATATAATTTTATTTTAGGACAATTTTTTTGAATTAATTTTATAGTGTTATCAGTTGACCCAGTGTCTAAGACAACTATTTCATCAGCTTCTTTCATAGAATTATACCATTTTAAAATATTTTGTTCCTCATTTTTACAAATTGCATAAACTGTTACTTTGTATTTTTTCATATTATCACCTGTTTATAATTTATGCTTTAATACTGACAATAATGATATAACCCTAAGCAATATTTTTTTTTATGAATATAAATATAACAGGAGGTATATTATGAATAATGATTGTTTATTAGAAGATGCACGACGCAAAGTTAATAATTATAATAAAAATCATCCGGCTTCCGGATGCTGTTGTGGTTTTAATTTTCCGACTGGACCTACTGGTGGAATCACTGGACCAACGGGACCTACTGGACCAACGGGACCTCAAGGAAATAATGGCTTAGACGGAGCTACCGGACCTCAAGGTGTCCAAGGTATTCAAGGGGTTAGGGGTGAAGTTGGACCAACTGGGCCTACGGGGCCTGCTGGAATTCAAGGTATTCAAGGTATTACAGGGCCTACCGGTTCAACTGGACCTACGGGGCCTGCTGGAGCACAAGGTATTCAAGGTATTCAAGGTATTCAAGGTGTTACAGGGCCTACAGGTCCTACCGGTTCAACTGGACCTACGGGGCCTGCTGGAGCACAAGGCATTCAAGGTATTCAAGGTGTTACAGGACCTACAGGGCCTCAAGGAGAAACAGGTGCCGCAGGAGCTACGGGAGAGACTGGGCCTACGGGGCCTACAGGTCCTACCGGACCAACAGGAGCCACTGGAACAGCTGGAGCACAAGGCATTCAAGGTATTCAAGGTGTTACAGGACCTACAGGGCCTCAAGGAGAAACAGGTGCCGCAGGAGCTACGGGAGAGACTGGGCCTACGGGGCCTACAGGTCCTACCGGACCAACAGGAGCCACTGGAACAGCTGGAGCA
>ULMG01009246.1_pt1 | contig 101158 bp, 103 predicted proteins | sample 1951601 | NCBI WGS metagenome assembly ULMG01 (sample SAMEA4835545, study PRJEB28245) | human gut metagenome | biome: gut microbiome; material: fecal sample | place: Denmark | collected 2008
TTTAAACTGTCTACTTTTACTTGACTAGTTCAATATGCTCTTATATATTTATTATTTTACTTTTATTAGGATCAACTAAAATTTTAACAGCATCATCAAGACCACTTGTTAATCTCTCAAAAGCGCCTTGAATGTCATCTAGTGTTACAACATCGTCAATAAACTTTTCTAAGTTAATTTTTTTATCTGCTAATAATTTGATTACTGTATCAAATTCAGCAGGTTTATATGCAATTGAACCCTTAATATTTATTTCTTTCATTATACCAGCAACTAAAGGTATGCTAACATTGTTAAGTGATATTCCAACTAAAATTAAATTTCCATTTGGTTTAGCAAATATTATTCCGCTTGAAACAGCAGGACTATTTCCACAACAGTCAGCAACAATATCAAAACCATTTCCTGTTTTAGCAAATAATTTTTCTGACAATTTAGGATCTAATGCATTAAACCACTCATCAGCAACTCCTAATTTTACTGCCTTACTTCCTCTTGCTTCATTAGTCTCAGTTAAAGCAACATAACTTGCACCTTTTAACTTTAAGAATAAAGCCGTTAAAAGGCCAATTATTCCTCCACCAATAACTAATGCTTTATCACCTTTTTTAATACCAGAAATATTAGCTGCTCTTAAAGCAACAGCTGCAGGTTCAACCATTGCGCCACTTTCATATGTAACATTATCAGGTAAATGTCTTACCATATCTTCGCGAACTAACACTCTTCCACCAAATCCACCAGGAGTTTCAGTAGTTAAGCCTATAGCTTGAGCCCAAGTTTGTGAACAAATTTGTTCATTTCCCTCTTTACATTCTTTACATTTCAAACAAGGCGAAATTGGTAATGCAGTTACCCTATCTCCCTCTTTAAATTTTTTGCTTCCTCCATTATCAATAACGATACCACTAAATTCATGTCCCATAACAAGTCCTTTAGGAGCACCAGATACCCAATAGTGAATATCTGAACCACAGATACCTGCTTTAATTACATCAATTAAGATGTAACCTTTTTTACCAGCTTGTGCTTCCTTATTTTCTATTATTATTTTTTTAGGACCATTCAAAGCCGCTCTTCTCATATTATCACTCCCTTTATTCTGTATTTAATATATTATCATATATTTAAAAAAAATGCATTATTTTTAATACATTTTTCTAATAATTTTCGGCTTTAACTTCCATATAGCTTTCTTTATGTTTACAAACAGGACAAACTTTTAATGCAGTCTTACCCTTATATACATGTCCACAGTTTCTACAAATCCAAATAGTTTCTTCACCTTTTTCAAAAACCAAATTATTTTCAATATTATTAACAAGTTTCATATATCTTTCTTCATGATGCTTTTCTATTTCGCCAACTTTTTCAAATAAAAATGATATTTCATCAAAGCCTTCTTCTTTAGCAGTTTCAGCAAACTCTTTGTACATTTCTGTCCATTCATAGTTTTCACCACTTGCTGCTGATTTTAAGTTTTCTAGCGTTGAAGATATTTTTCCTCCATTAAGTTGTTTAAACCACATCTTAGCATGTTCTTTTTCATTATTTGCAGTTTCTTCAAATATTGCCGCTATCTGTTCATAGCCATCTTTTCTTGCTTTACTTGCAAAATATGTATATTTATTTCTAGCCTGACTTTCGCCTGCAAAAGCAGCTAATAAATTTTGTTCTGTTTTACTTCCTTTTAATTCCATAACTTTTATCCTCCTACAAAAAGTATATTATAATAAAACATAAAAGTCAAACTAAAAAGAGCCATATGACTCTTACATTTTAGTAACTTGAATAAGATCTACTTCAACAGGAGTTTCCTGACCAAATAAGTCGATAAGCACAGTAAGTTTTTCTTCCTTTTTATCTTCACTTTCAATCTTACCATACATTCCTTTAAATGGACCATCTATGATAGATACAGTATCTCCAACAGTAACATCAGTATTAATTGGCTTATCTTCAGATACTCCATCCCCAATAAATTTTTTAACTTCCTCAGGAGACAAAGGAATAGGTTTTGCACCTTTACCAGAAGATCCAATAAATCCTGTAACACCCGGTGTATTACGAACAACATACCAAGCCTCATCACTCATAATCATTTCGATAAGTACATAACCTGGAAACATTTTTCTTACCTTTTCTTTTTTAACACCATCTTTTACTTCTACTTCTGTTCTTTGTGGAATAACAACTCTAAAAATATTATTTTCCATTCCCATGCTTTCTCTTCTTGATTCTAAATAATCTTTTACCTTTTGCTCATGTCCACTATAAGCATTAACAACATACCATAATTTCTTATCTTCCATTAGAATAACCCCCTTATAAAAGCAAATAAAGCATCAAATCCATAAAAGAATAATCCGAAGAATATAAGCATTACTACCGTAACAGTTGAATATTTAACCATAGTCTTAAAATCTGGCCATTTAACCATTTTAGCTTCTTTTTTAACTCCTTTGAAAAAAGCTTTAATCTTTTTCATAAATCCCTCCAAAAAAAAACACTTCTTTGTGTAATTAAATAATATCATAATTATTTAATTATTTCAAGCGTTTTTAATAAATATCGATAATATCTTTAATATATATACGACTTCCATCTATAGTTAATAGGTAATCATAACATTTAGATATAATGGTATAGTCTCCTTCACTATATTTGGTTTTTATATGAAATATTTTTTTATAAATAAAATCATTAGTTCGAAATAATCTATCTATCTTATTTTGCATATCAAATTCATTTATTTGAATATTTTTTTCTTTTTCATATTCAAAATCATTATTATTTTTAAAAGAATAAAATACTTCTTTATTATTGTTAATTTTATCAATCTTATTTACAAATATTTTAGGTACTTTTTTATTCATATTGTTTCACCTAAAATATTATATGTTTTAAAAATTTATATATTCTTTTCTTTGCAAATCCTTTTCTTTTATTGACTCTCTCTTATCGTAGTTTTTCTTACCTTGACATATACCAAGAGAAACCTTAACTTTATTTCTTACAAAATATAATTTTAATGGTATGATTGTGTATCTTTTTTGAGTTACTAGTTCATTTATCTTTAATATTTCTCTTTTATGAAGTAATAATTTTCTTTCTCTTCTTTCATCATGATTAAATCTATTACCCTCATCATATTTAGCAATATACATGTTAGTTAAAAATATCTCACCATTTTTAACTCTTCCATAGCACTCATTAATATTGCAAGAGCCTTTTCTAATACTTTTAATCTCCGTACCGACAAGTTCTATTCCTGCTTCATAAGTTTCTTTTATAAAATAATTATAATGTGCTTTTCTATTGAGTATTTCCATTTTATATTTTCCTTACTAATGCAAAATCAACTTGTCTTTTATCTGGATCGCTAGAAATACAATGAACTAAAATTTTATCTCCATATCTATAAACTACTCTTCCCTTTTTAGTATATCCATATAAATTATCATTATATTCATATGGGAATGGTTTTATATGAGTTGCAATAAATTGTTCTATTTCATTTTTATCAGTTAATGAAAGTAACACTTCAGAATCATCTTCACTAATTATAAAATCAACCTTACCATCTATTCCCTTTTCTATGGTTTCGGCAAAGAACGAATTAGACATTGGCCCATCAATTATTGCTTCAAAAGCTTGCCCAATTTTATCTTGCATATAAACTGCATTATAATAATCATCAACTGCATATTCACATTCATCACTTGTTCTTTCACATTCTGAGATATGTTCACAAACAGTACTCAAATAAGAAGCCCAGAATCTCAAATTTTCATCACTATAATCTTTTTCTACTAAGAATACTCTAAATATTGTATGTACGAGTAAATCAGCCATTCTTCTAATTGGAGATGTAAAGTGACAATACTCTTCAAGTCCCAATCCAAAGTGCCCTACATTATCTGGACTATATATGGCCTTTTGCATACACCTTAATAGCTTCCTACTAAATATTGTGTAGTTTTCTTGCTCTTTTAAGAATTCTAATAATTCTTGGATATCTTTACTACTTGCATCCTCTGGATTAATCTTTTTAGTATAATTTATCCCAAATACACTAAGCATAGTCATAAAATCTTCTATTTTTTTAGGATTAGGCTTATCATGAATTCTAAATACAAATGGAACCATTTGAGGAATTATTTGTGATAAAGCCCCACATACAAATCTAGTATATGCTACGTTTGCATAAATCATATGGTTCTCTACAATTTGTTCAGAATCTCTTTGTACTCTTGGTTTAATATCAATCAAATTATCATTTTCATCAAAGATATATTTCTTTTCTTTAGAGCTTTCAAAATTAGTTTTTCCTTTTCTATTGAGGTTACTTTCCATTACTTTAGAGATTTTATACATTAATTTAACAACATCTCTAGTTGGAATTTCAATTTCTCTACCAGGTTTAATATCTTCTAAATTATTAAATTCTAATAGTCTTTCTTTAGTTATAGAATTTTTAAACGCTATGTCATCTATTGTTTCATTTTCTTTTACAGTATATTTTAATGTAGTATAATCTTTAGTATCTTCTGTATCTTTGTTTTCAATAATATCTTGAACTGCATCATAATTCATTTTCTTTTTGGATTTAATTACAGATAAATAAGCATATTGATTAACAATATGACCTGCATGATCAATTTCCATTGTACACGAAAGAGCATACCTATCTTCATTTGGATTCAATGAACAGATACCATTAGAAAGTTCTACCGGAAGCATTGGTCCAACTTTATTAGCAAGATAATCTGAGTTTCCTTTTAATTCTGCATATTCCCAAATAGCAGAGCCCATTTTAACATAATAACTAACATCTGCAATATCTACTGTTACTTTATAATTGCCATTTGGATATATTTCATCTTGTATTGCATCATCTATGTCTTTTGTGTCTTTTCCATCCATTGTAGTAGTTATATCCCCTCTTAAATCTACTCTACCTTTTTGAATTTCAAGTTTGATATCCTCTTCTTTTAATGCATGAGGAAATTTCTTTGCTTCTTCTTTAACTGCTTCTGGGAAAAATAAATGAATTCCAAATTCACTTGCTATCATTGCAATTTGAGTTTCATTGCCAGGAGCGTTTTTATGACCGATAACTGAATCTACCTTAGCAAGTACTCTGTCTTTTGAAATATCTTTTACATAATCTAAATGAACAATTAATCCATCAACTAAATTAAACTCACAATCATTAATGTCAATATCAATGTAAAATGGCAAATCTTTGTCAAGTGGTTTTACATATAGTTTACCATTATCATCTATAACTTCACCCAAACTTTTACCTAAAGATCTCTTAATAACTTTAACTACTCTTCCTTCATTCTTATCTTTGCTGACAAAATCAACTAAAACGGTATCCCTGTCATTAGCGCCATGAATGTTATTCCTAGCAATAAATATATCATCACCATTTTTAACTAGTAAATGAGCATTTCCCTTTTCATGCATATCCAAAACGCCTGTTATTAATTCATTTTTCTTATAAGTATTACCACTAGTTTGTCTTAAAATACCTTCTCTACATAAGCTATCTAATTCTTGCATAAGTTTTGTTAAATCATCAACAGTACTATTTGTCTTAATTTTATCCATTATTTCTATAGGATTTAAATTTCTATTTTCTTCTTCAATAATTTGTATTATTTTTTCTCTCATAATCAACCTCATTCCTATTTTAACACATTAATTAAAAAGTCCATAAAAAATTATGAACTTTTAATAGCTTTTTTAAATTGACAATATTAATGAAATTATAATAAATGCAAAACCCAATGCATAAGTAAGCCTCGTAATAAACTTTTCAGCACCTCTTTCTTTTGTTTTACCTAAAAGAACTGTGTTACCACCACTTATAATTTGTCCTGCATCATTTGCTTTACCACTTTGTAATAAAACAATTATAATTAATGCAACAGATATTATTAATAATACTTTTTCCATATGTTTCTCCTCGCATGAATATTATACACTATTTATAGTAAATGTGCAAATATTATTTTTCATTTAGTTCTTCTTCAATTTTTAATAATCTATTAAATTTACAAATTCTTTCACCCCTTGATACAGAACCTGTTTTAACAAAAGGTATGTTAAGTGCAACAGCTGCATCTATAATAAATGTATCTGTAGTTTCCCCACTTCTATGTGACATTATACATGTATAATTATTCTTCTTAGCCAGAACAATTGTTTCTAACATTTCATAAAAAGTTCCTATTTGATTTGGCTTTATTAAAATTGAATTACATAAGTTATTATCTATTCCATGTTTTAACTCTTTTTTGTTTGTTACAAACAAATCATCACCAACAATATTGATCTCTTTACCTAACTTCTCAGTTATTAATTTAAATCCTTCATAATCATATTCAGCAAAAGGATCTTCTATTGAAATTATAGGATAATTTTTTACTAAATCCATATAGTATTCTAAAAGTTCTTCTTTACTCATAAATTTATCTTCTATTTTATATGTTCTTGTCTGTTCATTATAAAATGAAGTAGCCGCTATATCTAACGCAATAAATACATCTTTTCCAGGAATATATCCAGCAGTTTCTATAGCTTTAATAATATAATTTAATGCTGTTTTATTTGTTTTTAAGTTGGGAGCAAATCCTCCTTCATCTCCAACTGAAGTTGCAAGGCCTTCATTATCTAATAATTTTTTTAATGCATGAAAAACTTCACTAGCACATCTAAGTCCTTCTTTAAAAGATTCTCTTTTAGGTACAATCATAAATTCTTGAATGTCTAAATTATTCTTTGCATGCATTCCACCATTAACTATATTGAACATTAATTTTGGTATTCTATGATCACGAGAATTTAAATATTCATATACTTCTTTATGTGATTCTGCTGCTGAGGCTTTAATGCAAGCTAAACTTACTCCTAGAGTAGCATTCGCACCAAGCTTACTCTTATTTGGAGTGCCATCTAATCTAATCATAGTTTCATCTATTTCTTTTTGATGAGATACCTCTATTCCAAGTAATTTATCTTTTATTATAGTATTCACATTATTTACAGCTTTTAATACGCCTTTACCGAAATATCTTTCATCATTATCTCTAAGTTCTAATGCCTCTCTACTACCTGTCGATGCACCGGATGGTACTGCTGCAATTCCTTTGTAGCCTTTTTCTGTAGTAACTTCAACTTCAACAGTAGGGAATCCTCTAGAGTCTAAAATTTCCCTTGCTTTAATATTTATTATTTTACTCATAAATTGCCTCCAATTATTTACATAATAATTATACAATTTTTTTTACAAATATGCTATAATTATTTTATTAAAAAGGAAGTGTGATACTAAATGGTTATAGAACAAATTGAAAAAGATATTTTTGATGCGTTTTCAAAAAATCATATTTTGAAAAGTTTTTATCAAACCAGTGCTTATGGTGAACTAATGTCAAAGCATGGTTATACCAGTATTTATATTGGTGGATATGTTGATTCAAAGATAGTTGCTGCATCATTAATACTTTGCAAATCAATTGGGCCTAATATAAAGTATGGGTATGCTCCTAGGGGATTTTTAATTAACTATTATGATACTTCTTTATTAAAAGAATTTACAAAGAAAATTAAAGACTATTTTTTTATGAAAGGATTTGCATTTATAAAGATTAATCCAGAAATCACATATAATGTTGTTGAATATGATACTAAAACAAAAATAGTTAACTCAAAGAACAAAGAAATAATTGATATGTTAAAAGAACTAGGATATGATAAATTAAAAGACAACCTATATTTTGAAAGCATGCTTCCAAAATATAATCCAATTATATATTTACCAAAATATGATTTTACTTTACTAGATGAAAATATTAAAAATGAAATTAATTCTTACGAAGCAAGAGGTATAAAATTAATAAAAGGTAATGATAAAGATATAGAATGTGCATATAATTTTATAGAAAAAAAAACTATTAATAAAATTGATTATTATAAAGATTTATATAAAATATTTAATGAAAAAAATATGATTGATTTATTGCTAGTAAAATTAGATTATCCTATTTATGTAAAATATATCCAAAAAAAATATAACAATGAAATGTCTATTAATGAAAATATTAATGAGGAATTTAATAATAATCCAAGCAATAATGAATTATATAATAAAAAAATGCAATCAGATAAAACCATAAATGAAATTTCAAGAACAATAGCTATTATAAACAATAGAATGCAAGAAGATACAACCAGTGAAATATTAGGTGCTGCATTTGTGATAAAATACGAAAACAGAATAAATATATTAATTTCAGGTCAAAAAAATGATTTTAATAATATTGACGTTAAAACCTTTATATTTTATAAGATTATTGAAAAATACAAAAAAGAAAATTTCTTATTTTTAGATATGAATGGTATTACTGGTGATATGACAGAGAATAACCCATATAAAGACGTAAATGAATTTAAATTAAAATTCAATCCAACTACATTTGAATACATAGGTGAATTTGATTTGATAGTTAATAAACCATTTCATCAATTATTATGGTCAACAGGAAAAATTCAAAAAGAATTTTTTAAGCCAAAAAGAAAAACACAATAAAAAAGTCTTCATCATTATTTGATGTGAAGACTTTTTTATACGTATCTATCAATATCTTTAGGAACCTTATCATTAACAATCATATCTATTATTTTTCTTTCCTTTTCCTCACTAACTTCTTTTCCTGTAATTGCAGATAACTCCCCTATTATTTCTTTTATAGTATTTTCATTTTTAAAATCCCCATCCTGAAGTTTTCTTGCTAGTGCAATAATAGTATCTTTATTAACATTTGTCTTAGACTCAATTCTATTAAAAAGATTATCATTCATATTTATCACCTACTGTATTATATGCATTAAGTAATAAATGGAAACATTAATTAAAAGTTGAACATTAACCACTCTGGTTTTAATATGATTAATAAGCCTATTACTAACATTATAATTCCACCAATCAAATGAGAATACTTTCCAAATTTATTTGAAATAGCTTTTATCTCTAAAGTTTTCATAGCAATAATGAATACAACAATATCATCTATTAAGAAGAAGAAGACATATAATAACGAATATAAAACTTGACCTGTTTTAGAAATGTTATTAACAGCAAGTATTTCACTAAACATGACAGGTAAACCAAGAGAACATAAAAGTTCAATGATGTTTACTGAAAATGCTAGTAAAACCACTCCAAGTAAAGCAAGTATAAAAGATTTTTCCTTAACTATTTTATTAATTGATTTTATTATTTTTTTTCTTCCTTTAGAATCCACCACCTCACAGCCATCATCTTTTTGATTAAACACTGATGATGTGAATCTAACAATTTGATATACTCCTAGAGCTATAGCTATAGCCGAAATTGCAACCCTAATATAAACTATTTTATTTAAGAAAACAGCTAAATTTAACCAAGAAATTAAGAATAAGAAATACACTAATGCAGAAGATAAAAGAAAAGTTATACCAAGAGCCCACATTCGCTTTTTATTTTTCATTCCAATAAGCATAGATATTAAAAATATCAAAATCCACATTGCACATGGATTAAATCCATCAACAAGGCCAATTACAATTGCGCTTAAAGATATAGAAACTTTTTTAGCATCAACCTTACCTATAACAGGAATATTTATCTCATTATTATTATATTTAAGATTTGACCCGCTCTCGCTATTTTTATCAACAATGCCTAAATATATTCCAACTTTATCCTTGTAACTTTTATTTTTATAAAAATTAATAGTATTTTTAATTTCCTCATCAGTTATATCTTCAGCATAACCTGAAATAGTGTTATTTCCAATAATTAAATAAGGTATAGAATTAGAATTATCATTAAGTATTTTATTAACTTCCTTATACTTTTTAGCATTTTCAGTATCATACCATATTTCATATTTGTGAAGCTTTACACTTTTATCCTTTTTAAGATACTCATTTAAAAATTTTTCTTCAGCAGCACAATGCGGACACCCGTCCCCATAAAACAAATATATGTTTAAATCTTTTTCACTTGCAAAAATCAAGCTTGGAAAAAACGCCAAAATGCAAATGATTATATATATTATTTTCTTCATACTTCACCCTCCAATATATTAGTTATTTCTTCTTTTTTATGTTCTCCACATAATCTCGCTATTTCATTATCGTTTTTATAAAAAATAAGAACTGGTAAAATCTTACCAGGATTATATTTTTCCACATCGTCAAAGTCATAATCCAACTCTTTTATCTCAATATCATATTCATTTCTAACTTTATTAATTACATTATTCATTATAATGCATGATGGGCATCCTAATGAAGATATTTTTACAATTTTCATAACGTTCACCATAATAATTTTATCATAAAAAAACTCATAATAAAATGAGTTTATAATTTTATATTGATAATTTTAATGTTTGATTAATAATTTTATTTAAAATTCTTTCTTCAATAAGTTCATCCAAACTATTTATCGTTATAAAGTTATCATCTTTTTCATCAGAAAATTTAATAGATATTCCTTCGCTATTTTGCCATGATATTAAATTTCCTCTAAAGTCATCAACTAATATTGCACCTGATGAATTAACAACCTTGTTTTTTTCTACGCCTCTTGGTACACAAATTATACTAACATTACTATTTTTATTTCTTATATAATCTATTTTAGCTCGCATTTCTTGCAATGAATTTACAGTGGTCAAAATATATATATTGTATAATCCTGAACACTTTAGTAAATCAATTTTTTCAAAGGCTTGATTAATCTCATTAGTTTTTTCTAATAATTTTTCCCAGTCTAGATTTTTATAAAATTCAAAAACTTTTTCTTTGTCAGTTAAATCAATTCCTTTTTGCCTAATAATCTTATAAGTAACTTTTATTGTATCAGCTATTACGCCATCAAAATCTAAATATAAATTCATCTATACCTCCTGAATACATTTTAATCTTATATCAAAAGAAAGACCGCTTACTTAGCGACCTCTTCTGCTCTTGTTTCTCTTATTACAACAACTTTTATAGTTCCAGGATATTGCATAGTATCCTCAATTTTAGTCTTAATTTCTCGAGCTATTTTATAACTTGTTAGGTCATCTACTTTATCAGGTTTTACAACAACTCTTAATTCTCTACCTGCTTGCATAGCAAATGTTTTTTCAACACCTTCTATTTCATTTCCTAAATGTTCTAATTCTTCTAATCTCTTTACATAATTTTCTAGGGAATCATTTCTAGCACCCGGTCTTGCAGCAGACAATGTATCGGCAATAGCTACTAATTCAGATATAACATATTCTGCTTTTTTATCTCCATGATGTGATTCAATAGCATTGATTACGACTTTATCCTCACCATGCTTTTTTGCTATATCTGCGCCTATTTCAACATGACTTCCTTCTACTTCAAAATCAATTGATTTACCTATATCATGAAGAAGGCCTGCTCTTTTAGCAAGTGAAACGTTTTCACCCAATTCAGCAGCCATTAGACCTGTCAAATGAGCAACTTCTTTACTATGAGCAAGTGCATCTTGACCATAACTAGTTCTAAATGCAAGCTTGCCAATTAATTCAACTACTTCAGGATCAACTTTAGATAAGCCTAGTTCAAATAAAGCTTCTTCTCCTTTTTCACGAATTATCTTCTTATAATCCTCGCAAACTTTGTCATATAATTCTTCTATACGAGCTGGATGAATTCTTCCGTCTTTAATTAATGTTTCTAAAGTTACTTTAGCCATTTCTCTTCTTAAAGGATCAAACGATGATAAAACTATCACTTCAGGAGTATCATCTATTATTAAATCAACGCCTGTTACAGCTTCAATTGTACGAATGTTTCTACCTTCTCTACCGATAATTCTTCCCTTCATTTCATCATTAGGTAGCTCTACTGTACTAACAGTTTGTTCACTCGTCACATCATTAGAATATCTTTGCATACTAGATACTAATAATTCTTTAGCCTTTCTATCAGCCTCTAATTTAGCTTCATCTTCTCTGTCTTTTAAATAAACGGCTACTTCTCTACTCATTTCTTCTTCTACTTTTTTAAGAACCATATCTCTTGCTTTTTCTTTAGAAAAACCAGAAATCTTTTCAAGAAGAGCAATTTGCTCTTTAATGATATTCTCCATTTTTGCATCTTTTTCTTGAATTTCTTTTTGTTTTGCTAATAAATCTTTATCTTTTAGGTCTAAGTTTTTTTCTCTCTCAGTAAGTAATTCATCTCTTTTGTCTAAACTCTTTTCCCTATTATCAATTCTTTGATTTAGTTCATTAAGTTCTTTTTTCTTTTCCTTAACTTCTGCATCAGTTTGATTTTTTAATTTATAACTTTCTTCCTTTAATTCTAAAATACCATCTCTTTTAGCTCTTTCCGCTTCTCTTTTGGCATCTTGAATTAATTTATCAGCTTCCTTTTGTGCGGCAGATACTTTTAGCTTATTAATTATAAGCATAATAAAAGCACCGACAAATAATCCAACTACTACAAGCAAAATGGAGAAGATTGTGTTATTCATATCTTTCCTCCATTACTTCTCTTTCTAGAAGTATATATAATACCTCTATTAATATTGTAAAGTTTTATTTAATTATTGTCAATGCAAAATTTTTATATGCTTAACTTTGATAAGTAATTTTTCTCATGTTTTTTCTTTTTCTTGCTTTTTTTATTTTGTTCGATCTATGTTTAACATATAAAATTAAAATAATAATTATTATTATGTATTTATAAGCCCATAATAAAGCTAATAAACTAAATTTCAATTCCTGTGAATACAATAAATCAAATTCTTTTAACAATTTATCATGATATTTGATTTTTACCGTTCCCAATTTTGTTCCTTTTTTAGTAAAACAAGTTACATATTTTTTTCCATTGTACTCATATGTTATATTTTTTGAATCATAATCGTTTTTTAAATAGTATTTAATATTTATATTTGCTTTTAATTTTAATTCTTTCTCTTTAGAATATTTTGTTTTAACAGTAGCAACAATAGTATCTTTATTTATAATGTCTTTATACCCATAGTTACTACTATAATATTTATATACTTTTGTGGCATCACTAATATGAGGCACTCCACTAGTTGAAAAGGCATTAAGTGTCACTAATAGATACTCTACTCCATTTATCTTTGCTGTTGAAGCCAAACAATATCCTGCCTTTTTTAAATACCCAGTTTTAGCGCCAGTAATATAATTTATATTTGCATTCCCACTACGAGCATTATAACTTTCAATAGTACTCCTCATCTTAATACCGTTTGAAGAAACATAATTTTTAGTTGTGAAAACTTCTTTGAATTTTTTATTTTTCAAAGCATAAATTAACAGTCTTGCCACATCATTAGCTGTGCTATAATTTTTTTCATCATATAATCCAATTGGATTTTCAAACATAGTATTTTTCAAATCTAATTCCTTTGCTTTATCATTCATTTTTTTGATGAAAGTATCATAATCGTCAAAAACACTATATGCAAGGGCATTAACAGCATCTGCCCCGCTTGGCAGTATTGCGCCATAAAACAAATCGTTATATGTTACTTTATCTCCGATTTTAAAGCCAGCTGTTGCAACATCCCATTCTATGTCACTAAACATTTCTTTTGTAATTGTAACTTTCTTATTATAGTCTTTCACATTTTCAATAGCTACAATTGTTGTCATCATCTTTGTCAAACTTGCAATTTGAGTTTTCTCATTACTACTATGCTCAAGTAATACTCTATTATCATTTAAGTTATACAATATATATTTATCACTTTTTAAATCTAAATTCTGAGCATAAATACCAGCTATAAATAAAAAAAAAGATAATACAAAACTAATTATTTTTTTGACCATATTTTTGTTTTTCCTTTATCATATAATCAGTTATTACAGATTCTATCTCAACGGCACCATCTGGGTCAATATTAGAAAGATAAATATTTTCCTTAACAGTATCTATTTCTATATTACTCCAAATTAAATTTTTAACTACCTTTAAGTCATTATATAAATCTGGCGTTATTGAAGTTAAAAAATATCCCCAAAGTAATCTTTTCTTGCCCAATAAAAGTCGTTTATTTGTTAATGCAACCACACATGAATTTATAATCATATATGAACTTCTATTATCCTGAGCTGGAAAAGCATATATCACTTCTTCATCAGAATTTAAATGCAAAGAAATAACATTGCAATGTGATTTAATTCTAAAAGCAATTGTCTTACTATATTTTGTTTTAAAATTCTTTACTAATTTATAAACATTATTCATATTTTACTCCTCATTTAAATTTTACATTATTTTATCAAAAAATACAACATTGACTTTAATTAATAGTGATTTTTAAATAACTTAGTACATCCTTTAATATTGTTTCAGATCTCGAAGCAATATAATTATATTTTTTCTCTAATAAGTCACCATTATAATTAAAAAATGAATATGTACGCTTGTTTTTATAATCCCACCAAATCCCTAAAAAAGAACTTTGCTCCTTTATCAAATCTTTGTATTCTTCAATTTTTTCATTTCCAAAGGCCTCAATGTATCCACTTTCAAAAAAAACATTTCCAAACTGATATTTCTTATTTCCGTTATATAGTGCTGAAGAAATACCATTTGAAATATTAGTGGGAATAAAATACTTTTTAAACAAAACATCATAATTGTTCCCAAACCCAAGTTCATTTGCTAACAATATGTCACTATCTTTACATCTTGAAGACATACCAAAGCGAGAGTCACTTAAAAAAGCCATAAATATTTGATACTTTTGTTCTTTGGTAAAATTATATTTATCTTTATATATTTTGTATAAATAAAGAGAAATACTGCATGTATCCCCAAGTACAATATTATTCACGTTATTTGCTTTTGGGTGATGATCTAATGCACCAACTACCATAGCATTTGCTCCAATTGACTGCAATCTATCATTATGATCTACTAGGAAGTAATTATGATTACATATATCATTTTGTGAGACCACTTTTGGATTAAAAGACATACAATCATTAACGATTCTCATATTAAAATCATCAAAAGTATAATTTTTATCTAAAATAGCATAAAATGATGTGATACCAAAAAAATTTAGTATTTCACTAAATATTTTAGATGACACTGCTGAATCAACATCAATATGTGAGTGTCCAATAATATACAATGGTTCATATTTTTTTAATTTATTTAAATCTGGTTTATCCATTATTTACTCCGTTTTATACTTCTGAGATTATATTTTTAATAATTTTATTAATTGATTCAATAACAAAATTATAATTATTCCTATTAAATTCAAGAATTATTTCATTAGTGTCATTTTTTATTCTGCTCAATACTTCATCATTTAAAGATGCATTATCATAAACAAATATAATAGAATTTATATATTCTATAAAGTTTGCTGAAATAGATGCAGGAATTATTTTTGAATTTTTACTGGCAATTTGATTTATAAAACTCATTGTAGACTTTTTAATTATAGATGTATCTATTTTCCTATCAACATAGTCAACTACTATCTTTTCATATTTTGTAAGCAATTTAATATATTTTTCCACAATTTCAACATTAAGCGAACGTAAAGCATTAATTAAATTTTCTTCCAAATTTTTACGGATTATATTTTTGTTTAAAGGAATTTTATATTTTTCAAATATATGTACAATTCTCAAAATCAATCTATTTTCAAAAGCCACAAGTAAAAAATCATTATCATTGATAATGTCTTCTCCATATTTATTAATTTTATTTGCAATATATTCCATATATATAATATTAGCACATAATTATGATAAATATTAAGTTTTTAATAAAAATTAACATTTATTTTACTATATAAAGAGGTTGTTGCTATAAAGCCTTATTTTCTTCTTAGTGCAATCATCATATCTTGATTCGAAGTTTCTTTGCTGGTATTAGTCCACCAAATAACTAATTAAACTTTTTATAAATATAATCTTTTAATCAAACATCTTATAACACTTTTTTAGAACTCAAAGTACATTCTTTTTTACTTATAACAAATAGTATTAATTCTAGCATAACATTTTGCAAAACGATTTGATATAGGATAAGATTGTAATTTTGTAAAATGCATCCTATTTTATGGTTCTTGTAATTATCTTAATATTTAACAGTATAATTTTTGTTGATATATCATCTATAATTAAATTACCATTCGTATATTCATCAAAGCCGCCAACGATATTAAGTAATGCTCTCTTCCCAGAATCACCCGGACCGAGAATGTATACAATTTCATTTTTTCTAAAAGTAACGGAAATATCTTTTAAGGCTATTTGCTAGGCATTTGAGAATTTATATATTTTGGTAATTTTTTTCAATTTAAGCATTTTACTCACCGCATTCTAAAATTAAAATATGTGATGTTTTTATTGCTTCTAGAAAAGTTTTATTATATTAATTTTTTTATTCAACTAAATTAAAATATATTATTTTGAGTTTTTTGTAGTGTTTTTAATATTTATAGCTAATTATAATAATGGAGGTAAGAATGATAAAAAATTATAATAACATAGAAGAATTGAACAAACTCTTCTTATCAATTAACAAAATGGGATTTGTGGAAAGCAAATTTAAAGGAAGTGGTGCAGCAGGAAAAACATTTGAATCATTAATAGGAAAAAGAGGCGATTCGAAATGCTTACCAGATTTCAAAGGCATAGAAATAAAAACACACATAAATAATGTTAAATATCCTATAACGCTATTTAGTTGTATGCCTGATACAAATGAAGTTAATTCAAATTATATGCTAATTAATTTCGTTAAAAATTGCGGTCATTATGGAATTAATAATAAAAATATATATTTTAACAGTAAAATATATGTAAATAATATATGCCTTAGTTTAAATCATTTTACGAAAAGTTATATCGACTTTAAAAAGCAAGAAATTATAATAGATTTTGTAAGTTATGATTTAGAGCTAATTAATAAAATGGCCTGGCCAATAAAAAAAATAGAAAAAATAATTGAAAGTAAAATTAAAACACTAGCAATAATTACCGTAAATAGGATACAGAATGAAGAATCAACAAAATTTAAATACAAAAGTATAGAATATTATGAGTATAAAGGCAATAAAAGTTTTATTGAATCTTTAAAAAACAGGAAAATATATATATCATTTAATCTTAACTTGCAAAGAATTAATAACAAAAATAAATTAAAATATCATGGAATTTCTTTTGTAATCAATATAGAAAACATTAGTTCATTATATAGAAAAATATTATTTTGATAGCAAAATAGATAGCAAAATAAAAAATGCCGTAAGGCATTAATATACAAAATGGTCGGGAAGACAGGATTTGAACCTGCAACCCCTTGGTCCCAAACCAAATGCTCTACCAAGTTGAGCCACTTCCCGATACATGGTGCGCCCAATAGGAGTCGAACCCATAACCTTTTGATCCGTAGTCAAACGCTCTATCCAATTGAGCTATGAGCGCACTTGTTTTTTTACGAATAAGATTACTTTGCGCACAAAATATATTTTTCAAGATGGTGGCTTCAGTTGGAATCGAACCAACGACACCAAGATTTTCAGTCTTGTGCTCTGCCAACTGAGCTATGAAGCCAAAACGAATGGCGGTTCCGACGGGAATTGAACCCGCGATCCCTCGCGTGACAGGCGAGTGTGATAACCGCTACACCACGGAACCGTTTGGTTGCAGGAGGTGGATTTGAACCACCGGCCTTTGGGTTATGAGCCCAACGAGCTACCAGACTGCTCTATCCTGCGATATTATTATTCAATGGCGGAGGAAGAGGGATTCGAACCCCCGCACCGATTTCTCGATCTCCCGGTTTTCAAGACCGGTCCCTTCAGCCGGACTTGGGTATTCCTCCATAATATTTGGTGCCCCAGATCGGACTTGAACCGATATGAGCTGTTACACTCGCAGGATTTTAAGTCCTGTGCGTCTACCAATTCCGCCACTGAGGCACTTATAAAAAAATGGTGTCTCGCTGGAGATTCGAACTCCAGACCCCTTGATTAAAAGTCAAGTGCTCTACCAGCTGAGCTAGCGAGACGCATCTAAATTAAAATTATGGTTGCCTCGGCTGGATTCGAACCAGCGGAATGCAAGAGTCAAAGTCTTGTGCCTTACCACTTGGCTACGAGGCAATAATTTCAAGTGGTGGAGAGAGATGGATTCGAACCATCGAACCCGAAGGAACAGATTTACAGTCTGCCGCGTTTAGCCTCTTCGCTATCTCTCCGAATGGTGCCAAAAACAGGAATCGAACCCGTAACCTACTGATTACAAGTCAGTTGCTCTACCAATTGAGCTATTTTGGCAAAAAAATAAATTATGGTGGGCGATGAGAGACTCGAACTCCCGACCCCCTGCTTGTAAGGCAGATGCTCTAACCTACTGAGCTAATCACCCATAATTTGTCCTGCTGACGTTTATAAATATATCATTTATTGTATTTTATGTCAAGACAAATATGATTTTTTTTCAATTTTTTTTAATGTTTCATCGACCCACACATTTAAATTTTCCCTTAAAGGTTCAAATCCTCCACCCTTTTCTTCTATTCCTGGCTTTCTTTTAACAATAGTCTTCATTTTCTTTATGGACAATTTAACTTGTAATTTATCTTCATCGATCGATAGAACTTTTACCTTAACTAAATCACCAACATTATACTTTTGTTCAAGATTGCTTACAAATTTGGTTGAAACTTCTGATATGTGTACCATTCCAACGTAATTATCTTCTAAACTCACAAAAATACCGTATTTAGTCACCCCAGTTATTTGCCCTTCGACTATATCTCCAATTTTAATATTACTCATTGTTCATCACACTGTTATTATATCAAATATTATTCATTAAACCAATCTAATAATTGAAATTTTTTATTGGATTTAAACATTTTTTGGAAATAAGCAAAGATTTTTTTATAATTATGTTCTTTCGCAACAATTATTTTAACTTTCTTTTCATACTGATCTACATTTTTTTCCAACAGTAATTGCTTTACGCAATGTAAATAAATTGTAGGATATAATAAACAAGAAAAAAAACTACCCAAATTGTTGCTGTTTTTTATAATTTCATAAAGTTCATCATAATCAAGCTCACCAAATATATATTTAATTTTGACATAAATCGCCTTTTCATATTCAGTATCAATTTTCTTTATGTATAAAGGATTCATAAAACTTTTCGTATTTAAAAAGTCAAATCCATAGTGCCCCAGTCCCATTGTTATTTTATCTTTTTCCACATATGAATTATAAAATTGTATTGCATTCTCTGCACAACCAATAAAATAATCAAAGCTTTTCTTAATTAAAGGATATTCATTGTTATATTCTAACAATTCATTTTCTATTGAATCAACCTCATTTTTCCATTCTTGCAGTAAATTGATTGCTTTCATATCGGTTACAGGACTGATACTCATTATTTTTTTCATACTGGCATACTCAATTTTATTTTCCTCAATATAATTCACCCTTAATAAAAGTATACTTTTATTATTGTATTTTGAAATATAATTGCCAAATTTATTTATTAACACTGTATTTACATTTATCCCATGCTTAAAAAGTTCATTAGAAACATTTACAATTTCATCAATATTAATGCCATTACACTCGCATATATATATTTTATAATTGTCAACAAAGAAATAACATTTTTCATCTTTCCTATATATTCTTCTGGGGAATAGGTTATAATTGTAATTTAAAAAGTTTTTCATAACATTACCTCTATTAATATATATGATAATATTTGAAAAACTTTATTATTTATAAGTTTAATGTGTAATTATTATTATTAGAATTATTTTCCCCTGTTTGAGCAAAGACATCTTTATTTAAATTTTCTTTAGTTTTTAGACTTGATAATTCAATTTTAACCATTTCAACAATCTCATCAACTAGCATATTGCTGGCTGCCGTCATATAATTTGCTATTTTTTGGGAAATTTCTTTTTTTCTATTTTCTACTGCTTTAACAATTGTCGTTGTATCAAAACTAGCATCTTCTTCTTTTAATGTTTTTTGATTTGTATTGTTTAAAGTATTATCAACCATAGCATTTTTAATCGGTTCATCGTTAGATTTTTCATTAAATAATATAGTTGAATCATTCTCGCTTGGTTCCTCTGCTACAACAGGCACGTCAATTGTTGGCAATTCTATGTTACTATTTAGCATATCATTTGGTGATTGTTGCGAATTTTCTAAATTATTTATCGTATTTGATATTTTATTTACTGCGTTATTACCTACTGCAGTTACATCTTCCATCAAGGATTCTAAAACGCCTGGATTGTTAGTTTGAACTGGTTTTTCGATATTTGTCTCCTGATTTGGTATTATAGTCGAAGAAGGAGGTAAATTAACATCAGCTGGTACAAAAGTTGAGATTTCTTCTACATGTTGAGATGGCGGTACCGCAGTATTTACCGGTTCAATAGTCTGTTGTGAAACTTGAGGCTGTTGAAAGTTTAAATCAATTGCTGGTATACTATTTAAATCCGTTTGCTGTTGATTAGTTGGCACTTCTGCCTTGACTTCTTCAACCGTAAAAGCATTTTGCTTTGATAGCGGTGGAACACCTCCGTTTACGCTTGTAACTGTTGCATTTGATATTCCTATTATCCTTTTTGAGTCTTCATAGTCTTGAGTTTGAACTACCATTCCGTTTTTAATATTATTAATTTCACTTTTCATTTTTTCACCTAACTTTCCACAATTTGCTTCATAGCCTCTTTAACTTTTTGCCATATTTGATCATCTTTAATTCCGATTAAACTATATACTCCTGGTTCATTCTCAACAAATTCCGAAATATAAATTTTGCTCATCCCCTCGCCTGCTGTTTCCCCTTTAGACAAAATGACGAACCTTTTATTTAAATCATTTATTTTAAATGCATTAACTAAATCTACTTCTTCCATTGTGCCATCCATATTTTTTATTGAAATCTTATTCATATTCAAATCCTCTCTATTCTTCTATAATTTTAACACAATAAAACAACAATATCAACTAATCATAGAAATAAGTTGACAATGTAATTACCAAATAATTAATTTTTGGAAGCCTTATTAATGTCTAATGTTAACTTTTACTTTTTTGATTTGCTTTTTCTGTGTTAGTTACCTTTTCCAATATAAAATATTTGCAATCAAATGCACAATTTTCTTTGATATATTTTTCTATGTTTTTATAATCATTTATTTTATTAAAGTTTTTGTTGCTTTTATTATTGAATCCTTTTAATCTTAATTTTGAATATGCTATGTCACCAACTATATAATCATATTGCATGAAATAGTCGGTGCACTTGTTTAAAAATTCTTCTTTATCAAAAGCATTTTTGTAATCCTTTATAATTTTATATTTATTGTTTTCTATTTCTATCATATCTATCACCACTTTATTTTTTAATTATATCATTTATGTTAATGATATTTCAAGAAACTTGATAATTAATTTTAGAAAATAAATTGTTTATCGTATTTATCTATTTGTTACTAATCCACCATAATATTGAGGAATTTTACCTTGAATAACCTTTGAGCCAATAGGAATTTCATTTACTATATTTATGGTATCTGATGAAAATGGCAGGATAACTTGTATGTCTAAACTGAGTCTAATATATATTTCTATCAACGAGTTGTTTATTCCATAATCTCTGGTTTTTGTAAACACATTACTTTCTACACTACTCAAAAGTGAAGTTTTAAATGGTATCTGTGGCGATATATCTACCAATACAGGAATGCCATAAATAACTCCGATCGGGATCTTATATATTAAATTTTTTTCATCTAAATATTCTATATTTAAATCATTTAATTGACCATTCTCAAATTTTTTAATGCTTTTCAATATGCTATTATTAACAGCATAATTTAACTTATTTATTTTACTATTATCAAAGTCTACACCAACTATATTACCATTTTTATCATATTTAACTTTCATAATCTTGCTTAAATCATAATCATAAACTTCTTTTAATGATAGATTAATGATTGATATTGCTATTTTGGAACTTTGATTTTTTGCGAAATTTAATAATATTTTATTACTTTTTACAGAAAAAGTTTTAATTTTAACAAAAGTTGAAAGCAATACAATTATGAACACCATCAATATTTTATCAACTCTTGAGATTTTAATTTTTTTTCTTAATTTCATTCTACTCATATTAAATTATATAAAAAGACTGCTCTTATTAATACAGCCTTTTTAAAACTTTATCAGAAAATTTTTAAATCCAAAACGTAATTTAAAATTATAAATATTGTACCTAATAGCATTAGAATTATTAAGAATATAGCAACTTTTGTAAAAAAACTGCTTTTTTTCATATTATTTTCTAAATCTTCAAAGCCTTCAAAATCTTTTTTACTAAAGGACATTGAATTGGTAAAAAATGATTTTTCTATTTGACTATTTTCAAATTCTTCAGTTTTACTTCTAGTCGTGTCTTCATAATCAATGTCTCGATTGTTTATCTCTTCTGGTGATAATTTTTTTAGTTTTTCCTTTTCTAAAATTAAATCTTGTGTTAAATCATTTATAGGTTGTTTGATTCTTTCAAGATCTTGTGTCATGCTTTCTAATTCTTCTTTTAATGTTTCTTTATTTGTATCCTCACTAATTGGTGCCATTACCATAGTGTTTTCATTGTTACCAATTAAATCTTGAAATAAATCAGTTTCTTCACTCTTCTCTTCTTTTATGTTTTTGCTGTTAATTGAGATTGTTTGAATTAAATCGACAATAGTTTTTTCTTGCGTATTTAATTGGTCACTATTATTATCAAAAGATGGTTCGTTATTACTTTCCTCTGTTATTTTAATACTTTTTAAAATGTCATACTGAGTAGAGTTCAATTTACGATGTCTATCTATTTCATAATCGGTTTCTCTTTTAACTTTTGCTCTTTCTAGAACTGAATTAATGTCATAATCTCTTTCTTCTTCTTTTATTTCTTCTTGATAGTCTTCAGCTGGTATTTCTAAAGATATTCTTTTTTTTCTTTCTGGTTTTTCTTCATTCATAGAATTTATATAATTTTTGATCTTTTCTATATCAATTTCTTTTTCTGCATCCGAAATAACGCTAACATTATCATTAGTTTTAATTCTAGATAAATCATCGAAATCTAAGGAACTATAAATTTTTTTATTCCTTGCTGCACGACTCATATTTTCCATGTGCTCGTCTTCGTATTTTTCCATTCTTGAATTCATACTATTCACCAATATAATAATAACATAATAGTCAATTAAATTCAACAAAAGTATATTTGCAATCAAAAAAGTAGATTTTTGTTTATATTTTAGATATAATTTTATAGAAGGAGATTAATAGTTATGGAAAAATTAAAAGTAAATAGTGATATTTGTATAGGCTGTGGTTTATGCGTTAGCCAAAATGAAGAATATTTTGAATTTAATGATGAGGGCCTAAGTAAAGCGAAAAAAGATATTGTTGAAGAAAAGGATAAAAAGGAATTATTAAACATAGTTGAAAGTTGCCCAGTAAGCGCTATTATTATCGAAGAAGAAAAAGAAGCTTAATTGTTATAAGCTTTTTTCTTTTGCATTATTATATAATTTTTTTACTTCTTTTATAGTTAATTTTCTTGCCTCACCTATAGATAAACCTTTTAATGTCAAAAAATCATAATTTGTTCTTTTGAGTTTTAATACTTTATAGCCCAAAGCAGCAAACATATTTTTCACTTGATGGTTTCTGCCTTCAGTTATTGTCAATTCAACGAATGACTTTTTAGTTTTTTTGTCTATTTTTTGAATTTTTGCGTGTGCTTTTTTAGTTTTCATTCCATCAATTATTATTCCATTTTCCAACGCATAAATGTCTTTATGAGAAATAATACCATCAATTTTAGCGAGATATTTCTTTTCAATTTTATGGCTGGGGTGAGTTAACATATTTGAAAGTTCGCCATCATTTGTTAATAATAGTAGCCCACTTGTATCATAGTCTAGCCTACCAATTGGAAAAATTTTCTCTTTTGTATTAACAAAATCTATTACTGTTCTTCTGCTTTTTTCATCTTTAACTGAACATATTACTTTTTCTGGTTTATATAAAATGTAATATTCTTTTTCTTTTTTCTTAACCTCTATATCATCAACAGTGATTGTATCATTTTCATTTATTTTATAACCTAGTTCACTTATTATTTGACCATTAACTTTCACTTTTTTAGTCAATATTATTTCTTCGCATTTTCTTCTTGATGCAACACCACACTCACTTAAATATTTTTGTAATCTTTCCATAAATTTCACCTAGATAAATTATACATAATTATTTCCAAAAGAACAATATGTCTTTTATTTTATTAACTCTTTTTTTATAGTCTAGTTTATATACCTTTTCAGTGTGTATTAAGTCACTGTCATAATATACATTAATATAAGCATTTTGCCTATTTTTGTAAAATATAACATCTACTTTTTTAAATTCATTTTTTTGTAGAAGCATAAAAAAATCATTTTTTATATAATAATGAGTGTTATTTTTTTGCCTTAGCTTAGAAGATATTTTATTGGAATCTAAAACTTTATATCGATTATATTTTTTGAAAAAGTTTTCATATAAACTTTTGTGCAAATTGAATTTATCTGGTTCGTTTATTGTTGCTATAACTAATGTTTTATTATTTTTTCTTGCAGATGAAACAAATACAGGCCCACTCTTTTTTGTAAACCCTATTTTACCAGATATTGCATATTTATAATTTGCTAGTAATTCGTTTTTGTTATACCAAATATAATTTTTGGTTTTATATTTTAATGTTTGAGATATCTTAAGAAAATCATCATTTTTTATAGCATATTTCATTAAAATGGCTAAATCATATGCAGTGGAATAATTTTTAGTGTTATCGTTTAGGCCGTGAGGGTTTTCAAATGTTGTATTGTACATTCCAAGAATAAATGCTTTTTGATTCATTTCTTTTATAAAATCATCATATTTCATGACATTACTTGAAATTGTCATTGCTGCATCGTTACCACTTCTAAGTAATAATCCGTGTAACAAATCATTCAAAGTAAACTTATCACCTTTTTTTGAATATATCATTGACCCGTTTACTTTATCTATTTCATCTCCTACTACATATGTGTCTGATAATTTAGCATTTTCTAATGCGACTATTGCTGTCATAATTTTAGTGGTTGATGCAATTAACATCCTATCATTTTTATCTTTTGAATAAAGAACTCTACCACTATCCGCATCCATCACCACGATAGAAGCTTTTACATTAATGCAAATTAAAAGCAACATAATTAATAATATTTTTTTCATACTAAATTATATGTTACTTTTTTTGATTATATTTAATTTTCTATCTACTAATTTTTTTCAATTACCAAAATGTATGTACTATTAGGTAAATCGACAGTATTGCGCTTTTCATCATAAAAATTAATTTTATGTTCAAGATGTTTTGAATATCCATTCTGTAAGAATGCCCTACTATACAGTATATTAGGCTTTGGTAAGCTATTTAATATGATTTTCCCCACCCAAGTATATATATACAAAAATTCCATTGCATTATAATCTTTATAAATTTTTACTGAGGCTATATTATGAATAAATAAATTATAGCCTTTTGCCTTTCATTTTAAAATTTCTTTGTTTTGTATCAACAATTTGCTTAATTGAATATATTTTTTTTATTACAATTAATTAATTCTTTATAATAATCCATATTACTCACTCACTATATCCAATAATTTTGATATAACAACTGACGTTATATACTTTTTACATTTTTCCCTTGGCTTGTTTGGACATGTTATTAATACATCTTCATATTTGTTGCTTATTGAACTATAAATTGTTACAAAAATTTCATTATCTTTGCCAGCTATGTTATTTACATCAACTCTATTAATTTTGCCAGTAATTCCTACTCCATATGTGCTTTTTGTAAAATTGCTTATTGCTTTAGCCATTTGCCTTGATACATTAAAACTATAAACTGAATACTTATCAATAGTTTTTTTATCAACGCCCATTTTCACTTTAAATTCATTCGAGTATGTTATTGCTGAAAACTTTAGTACTTCACTTGAATTATCAACATTAGTTATAGTTGTAGCAAGGTAACCCGCGGTACATGACTCCATCGTAGAAATTGTCTCTTTCTTAGATCTTAAAACGTTAACTAATTGTTTTTCTTTCATAATATCACACCCATTACTTAAGAATATTATAGTAATAATAATTAGTTTAGTCAATCAATAAAAAAACAAGCTTAATTATTGCTTGTATAATCATATAAACCGTGAATTTTTTCTAATGTAATTCTATCAGGTGATTCCAATTTCCATTGTCCATCCACTTTATTTAAATTAAATGTTATGTCATAATTTACAGTATCTTTTACTTTACTCATTTGTTTCAATTTGTATGTGTTAAATGATTCATTATTAAATATTTGATTATCATTATAAAACTCTTTTGGATTACTTTTTGCATATTCATCTGCTGCTTTTTGACCTTTATAATAATCTAAAACAGTTATGTTTACTTTAACGTTAGCCTCATCACCATTTATTGTTTCATCTTTAATTTCATATTTCATATTTCTATATTGTTTAGTTAGCAAATCCTTATAGACTTTTTTGTTTTCATCGGATAAATTTTCGGATGCAACTTTTGATTCTAAATCAAGCTTTACACTATCACTTAAATTATTATATTGATTTAAATACTCTTTAACTTTTGATGATGGGTTGTTTGAGATTGTGCATGCAGGTAAAAGTAAAATTGACATTATTATTAATATTATTTTTTTCATAGTTTCCTCCATTTATATTATTAACTTTTTATCTTTTTTTATACATTGTTACAATTTAATAAATCAATCACTTTCAAAAGTTTATCGTGTTTTTCACAATATGATTGAGTTACAACTGTTGATAAATCATTATATTTATTGTTGCTTTTAGTTGAATCGAACCACTCATAATACATATAATTTATTAATGAAGTATTATCTTTTTCCTTATTTAAAAAGTTTAATATTTTCTCTATGTTTTGTCTTTCATATCTAGTATATTCAGAATAGTTAGTTTGTTTATTTGATAATTTTTTATATTTTAAAACTATTTGATTTGATGCTGTTAAATCATCTAGTATGTCTCTTTCTTCTAAAAGAAGTAACTTACTTAGTAATTTTATATACCCATCTTTATCAAATTTTACGCATATAGAATCAATTTCTGTTGTAAATATACATGTATAATCAGTAGTTAATAAGTTGTCAAGAAATGATTTAGTCACTTTAATATTTTTGTTGATGATATCTTTATATGTTTTTAAGTCAACTAAATATACCAAAGTTTTATTTAGCTTTTTAATATTATCATCCTTATTCCATTCATAAAAATTTATTAGGTTTTCATTAAAATTTACAGTTACATTATAAGTATAGTTCATTTTTATCCTTCCTTTCAAATGATAAATACAATAATATTATTCCCAATATAATTATTAAGCATTCAAAATGAGTTAATATATATTTTATATATCCAAAAAACGTATATCCCATGTTAAGTAAATTTAAATATATAATTATAAATGTTAGGCCATATGAAGTAAAAAAAACTCCTGCAGCAAAGAAAAAGAATTTTTTCATATTAATTACCTCATTAAATTATATTTATCTTTTAATAAAAATAGTATATAATTAATTAAGGTGATAAAATGATAAATATAATAAAATACATAATATTGGGAATAGTGCAAGGTTTTACCGAGCCATTACCTATTTCTTCTAGCGGACACGTTTTCATACTTAAGAAAATATTAAATACATCTGGGCCTCTTGGCGATTTGAACTTTGAAATAATTGTTAATTTTGGTAGTTTAATCGCAATACTTATTATCTATTGGAAAGACATAGTTAGTTTAATAACGAGTTTCTTTAAATATATTACTACTAAAGATAAGAAATATAAAAAAGAATATAATTATTGCTGGCTAATTGTTCTTGGATGTATACCGGTCGGAATTGCTGGATTTCTTCTTAAAGATTTTATTGAAGATGTATTAGGAACTTCTACATTACTAATAGGAATATCATTTATAATAACAGCCATATTCTTATTTATTGTAAAAGATATTAAAGGAAAAAAAGATGACAATGATCTTACTTTAAAAGATGCATTGTTTATCGGATTCGTTCAAGTAATTGCATTAGTCCCTGGAATTAGTAGAAGTGGTAGTACTCTAATAGCTGCTTTGTTTAGAGATATCAAAAGAAAACCTGCTTTAAAATATTCGTTTATGCTATACATTCCAATAAGTTTAGGAACTATGTTACTTGGAGTAAAAGATATGATTAGTCAAAATAATATAAGTGGTTTGATTATTCCATATTTCTTAGGCTTCGCATCATCACTAATAGTTTCGTATTACACTCTTCGTTGGTTTAAAAAAGCTGTATCAGATGGTAAACTTATTTATTTTAGTATTTATTGTTTAATATTGGGTATTTTAGTAATAACTTTATTATAATATTAAAAGGAAACTTTAAAGTTTCCTTTTTTTATTGTTCAATTGAGTTAATATCATTATTTTCAATTTTTACATTATTTATAGAATCAAATCTTTTGGTAATTTTTTCAGTTGTTTTATGAATGTTTTCAACGTCATTATTAACTGTTTGCATTGTTCTTGATAGTTTATCCCATCTTTCTCTATAACGACCAAATTCGACTCCTAATTTATTTAATTCTTCATGTATTACTGATGTGTATTTATCTCTTTCAAGACCCATCAATACAGATTGAATAATTGTTAATAAGCCCATAATAGTAGTAGGAGATGTTATCCATACTTTCTTAGAAGCTGCATATTTTACTAAAGAGGTATGGTATGCATTTATCTCTGCAAAAATTGCTTCTGCTGGCAAGAACATAATAGCCTGATCACTTGTAACACCTGGTATTATATATTTTGTTGATATAGCATCAATATGCTTTTTTACATCAGCTTCAAATAGCTTACTTCTAAGTTCCTTTTCTCTATCACTTAAGCCTTTCTCTACAAGTCTTCTATAATTTTCAAGTGGAAACTTAGAATCAATGCATATCGTACCTAAAGGCTCTGGTCCAAAAACAATTGCATCAGCTATATACGAATTAGGTAGTGTATATTGTGTTCTATAAATTTTATCATTTTTTTCTCCAAATATAGATGATAATATATGATAAAGATTAACCTCTCCAAATATACCGCGACTTTTTTTATCTGTCAAAATACTCTCGAGCGATACTATTTCCGTACTTAATCCATCTATCTTTTTTTGTGCTTCATCAATTTTAGCAAGTCTTTCTAAAACATTTGAAAATGTTTTATTTGTTTTTTCAAAATTATCTTCGAGTTTTTCATTTACCTTATCGTTAATCATATTTAATTTCTTTTCAATTCGATCATTTAGAATATTAAAGTCTTTATTTAGACCACTAGCAAAATCATGTTTAAAATCCCCTATTTCTTTAATTAAATTAATTTCTGTCCTTGAAAGTTTTTCATTAAGTTCACTATTATTATTTTTTCTTATTATTAAAACAACTAATAGTATAACAATTAATATTAAAATTCCTATTATTACATAATCCATTATAATCACCATAATAATTTTAACAAATAGAAAGAATAAAGTCTATTTAATTTTTAATAATTTATTCACAAGAATTGTTACAACGTACGAAAGAACTAACAATATAGCTATTTTAACTAATATTATAGGACTCTTAAAACTATCAATAAATGATGTTCCAACAAATCCCCAAAAGTATACCAAAGAAATTTTACCAATTACTAAACCTGTTAAAAATTTTTTAAAATCCATTTTAACTAGTCCGGCAGCAATGTTAACCATAAATGCCGGTGTAAATGGCATTGCAATTAGTAAAACTAATTGTGTAACTGAAATGTTTTTAAATAGATGCTTATATTTTTTTAATGTTGCTTTATCTTCAGTTAACTTTTCAAATTTATTTCCAAATCCTTTTTTGAATATAAAATAGGACATGATACAACCGGCTATAGTAAATACCCAAGATAAAATAAAACCTAATAATTTCCCGAATACCAAAAAATTTATAGTTATAAATGCAACTAAAGGTAGTACAGGGAAAATAGATTCAATTAAAATTAAGATGCATCCTACTAATGCTCCAACAACTCCGTTATATTCAATAAAAGACATAATGCCATCAAAAATATTCATTATAAAATCTATCATTTTTTCACCATTTTAATTTTATTATATTTAGTATTATTTTTCAAGATAAAAAACTTTATACCCTAAAGATGATAATATAGCAACTGCTCTTTTACTTAATTTTCCACTTTTACAATAAATATAATATGTATCATTTTTATTTAAATAGTATCTATAATTATTAATTAGCCTATCATATGGGATATTTACACTTCCATTAATATGCTCTTCATTATAAATAAATTTATCACTAACATCTATTATTTTCATAATATCACCTATTATATATTATGAAAAAAAAGACGAATTGTTATTCGTCTTCACCTCCAAAGAAGTCATCAAAGAAATCATCATTATTAGATTTGTTATTGATTACAACGCTATCTACATCAACGTTAATTTTTGGCTTTTCAACAAGAGGTTTGTCTTCTTTTGAAGCATTATTCTCTTCTTTAGGAACTACATTTTCTCTAGGCAATTCTTCAGGTTCAATAGTATTAAAGTAATTTGCTTTTGGAGCTTCGACTGGCTCGTTCTTAGCTTCTTTAGTTTCGGATTCAATTTTCTTATCATCCAAAATACTATTTATTTCTTGTGTTATATCATTTTCAGTTTTGAATTTATTATCAGAAATTTCTTTTTCCTTATTTTTATTTTCAGCTTCAATTCTTGCTTTCTCTTCTGCTTCCTCTCTTTCTAATTCAGCTATCTTTTCATCTAGTCTTTTAACATACTCATCTAAACTTGATGACATATTATTCGTAGGTCTATTTCCTGGCATTGGAAAACCTCCAGCCATTGGATTAAAACCAGGTATATTAGGCATCCCAGTTATAATATTTCCAGTAGGATTCATATTTGCACTTTGTTCTTCTCTCAATTTAATTACGAATTGTTTTAAATCGAATACTTTAACCTCACGATTAGGCCTTTGTTCATATGTCATTTCATTATATTTTTTACCCCAATCAATTTTCCAATCATAAGTTAATTTTGTTTTAAAAGGCATACTTCTAAATCTATTAATAATTACTTCTCCTTCTTTTAGAGCTTGTAAGTCACTTACTGTGAATAATGGTCTAATTGGTGGGGCTGGTTTATCTTTTTCGGTTTTCTCAGGTTTCTGATCGCCAAGTAGTTTACTAATTTCTTCTAATGCAGCAAGTTCAGTACTCATGATATATACAAAATTTCCACAGTTACCTTTTATAGTCTCAGCAACATCTTTACCATATACTTTATTTAATTGTGAGAAATTTTGAATAACAAAATTAAATCTCATATTTCTTGATCTTGATGCTGTAATCATAGATTCTACATCTTTAAGAGCAGGCATATTAGCAAACTCATCTAAAATAAAATTAGTTCTATAAGGAAGTTTTAATCCTGGACATGTTTGGGCAACAGCGATTAAAGCTTCATAAGCCTGTTTTACAAAAATGGTTGCAAGAGCATGGTAAGTAGTTTTTTCATCATGTACTTTTAAAAACACTGCAGTTTTTTCTTTACCTATATCTCTAATATCAAAGTCACTATATGAAAGCATTTCAGATAATGCCTCTTGTGAAGAAAATATTCTAGTCTTTGTTCTAAATGTAGACATAATTCCACCACGTGTTTCATTTGGAGCATTAATACAAGAGGCTGCTGCTATATAAGCAGGAGAAAGTTCGCCCTTGCTTTTAAAATATTCTTTAATATAATTAGAGGCACCTATTCTATCTTCACCAACTTCAGCCATCATATTAATGCTGTTAATATTAATTTCTTCTTCAGTTGCATCATCAAAAAGTCCAAGCGATAAACCAGTAAAGAAGTTTGATGCTGTTTGTTCCCAAAATGGTTCTGCCTTATTGTTTGGGTCAATCAAAATATTGTTTGCTAAGTCTTGCAATAGTTCATTTGCTTTATCAGCATTACCCTCTTTATATACTCTATATGGATAACTAAACGGATTCCATGCTGCGCCTTCTTTAGGATCACGGAAATTTAATAGAATTATTTTATAACCTTTTTCTTTAAGTAATTCACCACATTTTTCGTATAATTCACCTTTAGGGTCTGTTACAATCATACTTTCTCCGTGTCTTCCTAATATCCTTATTAATGGAAACATAAAAGCTTGAGTTTTACCTGAACCAGAAGCTCCCATTATTAAAGCATGAGGTTGTCCATTATCATCTACCCATGCATCTTTTCCATTATTAATGATTGGTATACCACCAGCATCATATGAATCATCTTTTAAATGTACCTTCTTTACACCATAATCTTTTTTCATATCAGATTCAGACATTAATTTAGAATAACCATCGTTTTTTGTTTTCTTTTCCGTTGTTATACCAAAACCTTCTTCTCTATCAAAAAATAATGACGAACAACCTGCTATAATAGCTACTAGTGATAAAATATAAAATACTAGTGTTGGTAGAATAAATTCTTTTGAGAATGCAGGAAAAGGATTTAAGCCTCTAAACTCTCCCTCGGTAGCAAAACTATTTAAGTTAAGTACAGCTATTGCTATTAAATATAATAAAACCACACAAAATATCAAAAATATAACAATATCTTTTTTATCAGCTCTAAATTTTAATTTCATACGTCACCTCATACAATAACATTATACTATATAAAAATTATTTTTTCATTATTTTTTCATTATTTTTTTATTATTTTATTATTATAAAAGAAAAAAAGATATAAATGTCATTTACATCCTTTTATTTTTTTAAATACCATATTGTTTGACTTATATATTTCATAACATTCAGTTAAGTTTCCATATTTAGATTTTGCAAGTACTATATCTAGCGTATTATCACCATTAATATCTAAAATATTAGAGATTGATAGTTCATACCCTTCTTGACCAACGTCGATATCCTTAGCAATTATATTATATTTATTATTGTTATAAGTAAATATAAATGAATACCCTTCTTTAACATCTCTTAGCATATTAGATAAAGAATATATATATTCATAGTTGCCGTCGCCATTAAAATCAGCTTTATATTTAATATAATTAGCATTTGATCCATTAAAAACTGTAGATATACCTTCATCACTAAGAATCTTATTGGCTATATCATAATCAGCAGAAGATGTTCTTTCGATCTCCAAATTAGATACCCTAATTTGACTATCGAAGTTATTAGCAACTAAATTTCCATTATACTTAATATTATTACTATCATCATCTAATAACTTAACACCATCATCAAGGTTTCTAAGATAGTATTTACCAATATATGTGCCGTCAACAAAAATGTTAAATTTTGTTTTTAATAAGTCACCTGGAATTGCATTTACTTCTCTTACAGTATCATTAAACACTGTTATAGTTAGATAATTATCAAAAACTATATATTTTTCATTTGGAAGTTTATCTGGAGTCTTATTATCTAAAAATAATCTTAATATTATAGCTACCACTAATATTATTACACCAATTAATATTTTCACTTTATCCTTATCCATATTAGCCCTCCACTTTATATCTAACAACCTGAAATGATGTTATAGTATTTGCCATTGCAGGATAATCATGAAATAATTTACCTGTTGTATTACCTGCTGGATCAAATATAAATATTTCATCACTTGAACTATCATTATAAGCTACATAATGTCCTATATCTTGCCCAACGCCATGTCTAACTCCAAGAACAATATACTCACCATCTGCGGCATATTTTTTTAATGTTTTAATTTTATTTTCTTTAGTTCCAAAAAGAACTTCATGACTTGCTATTAATTTAAAATTAGGTGCTATTCTAGAAACATTCCATGTAATTATATTATCACTAAAGCCTCCGTTGCTCTTATGAGTTTGCATAAATGTTCCTGGATTAAACTCTCCACTAACATTTAATTGGACACCGCTTCTTGCAAGCTGAATAGAAATTGAAGTTAAAGCACAACCTATACTACAAATTGTTTTGCTTCCGACGTACATATTTCCCCACCTTGGATCACATTGTTTCCAACCTTCTGCTCCCTCTACTGAAGAAGTTTTTACACATGTGGCATTTAAAGTGTAACCTTTTTCGGCAGCATTGTAATGTTTCAAAATAATTTCATCGCTTGTCATACCACTTTGAGCTAGTGCTCTCCATGCTATTTGATCCTTATCAAAATATGGGGTGTTCACCACTTCACCGTTTGAATCTACAAGAACAACACCATCTACTTCTTTAATCCATGTACGTAAAGGACTATCATCAGGAAGACGCAAATGCCCACTGCTGCAATTACTTAATTGCCCGCTAGGTAAGTAACCTTCATCAGGATCACAATATGCTTGATCGCTGGTTGTTTGTCTAATGTTAACTACTGTATATCCATTTTCTTCAGTTATTTGTAAGGCTTTAACACCAGCCATTTTTTTGCCCCTAGTCAAAGCATAAGAACGAGCTGCAATTGCTTGAGTTTTAAACACTTGTTCACTTATACTATCGGTTCCGCCACCGACTTCTTGATAAGCGACACCTAATATATATTTATCAAAGTCAATAAGCCTATCATCAGAATAAACTAATTCAAACCTATCATTTTTATACAAACGTACTTTAACATTACTGTAACTTGACTCCCCAACATCATATTTACAGGTCCCAGTTCCGCCACCAAATTTATTTATAAAGCTATTAAAGTGTGATGCCATATATTCATCATCATTAAGTTTGCTTTCAACGCTATCCCAATCATTAGAATCAAAGATTCCAGGAATTAATTCTTGAAGTATATATCCAATTATAGCTGCTAACAATATTAGTCCAAATAAAACGCCACCAACAATCAATCCAATTTTTAGTATTTTTAATTTAAAAGTAATTGATGCCTTACCTTTAAGTTTTTTGTTGCTTATTTTTTGCGCAACGGCTTTCTTTTTAGCATCATCTTTTACTTTATTATCAATTTTATCTTTAACGCCATCTTTTTTTTCTTTAATTATTCTTGATGTCTTATTGTTAATATTATCTTCTGACTTTGAAGATAACTTATTTTTATCATCTTGAGAAATATTACTGGAATTATTTAAATCTTGCTTTTTTAATGATGAATCCTTTTTAGTTAGTGAGCTTTTCCTATTTTTAGTAGAAGTACTTTGCGAAGAACTAACAACTCCCAATGGTTTATTATCATTAAAATTGTTACGATTATTAATGGCATCTATATCACTTTTTTTATATTGCTTATTAATTCGTGATACTTCTAATACATCAGAATAAAGTTGACTTAGATTGTCAACTTTATTACTTTTATTTTTTAATTGTTCATTATTATCTTCGTTCATACTTAACTCCACGATTAAAAACTAAAGTCCGCCACCACTTCCGAATGAATCAAGTTCAGCTTGAGAGGCAATAACATTTATTCTCATTCTTCTATTTCCACAGACAAATAATGCTTGTCCTTGACTATATCTCTTAATTGAGTCTTTTTCCTGATCGTTCAAATCTATAAGTTTAGATAAGTCTTCAACTGCTTGCTTTTTAAGCCCCATTATTAAATAATACGATGCATTATCAAATATTGCTTTTCCATGAATTAATACATTAGGTGCGGCAAAATCTGTAGGTTGTTGAGTAATAATTATAGTTCCAGTATTATATTTACGGCTTCGCCTTTGAATCCTTGCTAAAAATTCAGCGCCTAAACTATTTTGATCTGCAAGAAGCATATGTGCTTCATCTACCATTAAAACAGTATTTATTGTTCTGTCAAGTGAAAGTCCCCAAGCATATTTTAATATATTAAAGAAAAGTGCATTTCTTATATTAGCATCTGCATTCATAAGTTCACGAATGTTGAAAACTATAAAATCAGCATCAGAATCTATGGTTGTTTTCCCTGTAAAATAATATCTTAATTCTTTTACTAATGGTCTTACTTTAATTTCTAGTTTTTCCATTACTTCTCTTTCACGAGTTCTCTCTGTCATTGAAAGCAATCTACCCTTTATAGTAGCATATACATCATCAAATGTTGGATAGTCATGAGCTGCAACTTTTGAAAAATCAGTATTAAAATCTATTTTATATCTTTTATATGTATCTTGAACTACTTCACTAAACATAGTTAAAGTGTCTTCATCAATATCAGGACTATAATACTTCATAAATGCTTTTAATGTTTGAAGTGTTCTAGTTAAAATAGCGTACCCTACTCCCTGAGTCATTTCCTCTTCATCAGCATCAAGTACTACTTCAAGTGGGTTAATCATACCAAAGTCTCCGCCTTTTCCTAGATCGATGAAGTCTCCACCATATAGTTTAGTCATTTCTTGTAACTCACCCTCGGGATCAATTGCTACTATTTTATGTCCATTTCTAATATTTGTTCTTAATAATAGTTTTGCCGCTGTAGATTTACCAGACCCAGATGTACCAAGTATAATCATATTGGCATTGTTTCTGTTAAATTCATTCTTAATTTGATATAAAAATTGGTTAAATAAAATTACGCCGCCTGAATAATCAACCCCAAGTAAGCACGAAAGTCCAGGGTCTTTTATACTATCGAATATAAAAGGATACATAGCAGCAATAGTAACAGATGGTATCGGAGTTCCAACTCTTTCCTCTATATCATTTGCTTCAAATATTGGAAGCATACTTTTCAATACTTTTTCTTGTTCAAATCTTAAAACTATGCCTCTCATACCCATTGCAACAAGATAATTTTTTACTTGAACTTTTTTATGTTCTAATTCTTCTTCTGAATCAGCTGATAACATCAAATGCATTTGAAAGTCAAATATTCTTGCTTGAGTAGCAGTAAGCATTTGAACAAAGTTTTCTATGCTTTCATAGTCTTGTCTTATTTGTTCTTGCATTGTAACATCACGTTCATTTTGATATCTAGCTTTCATATCAGCAATTTCTTTATTTAGCATTCTAGATAGAACTGAAAATGCTATTGGTATATGTTTAATAACTATTTTAATACCACCAAGCTGTGTTAAATTAGCAAGATAACCTTCACTTATTATTTTAGGATAACTAATAATTGTAAGTATACAACAATGTTTATCACTAATAATCATTTCTGAAGGTTTAAACTCTAAATTTTTTGGTGCTAATTGACTTTTAAAACTTAAACTCATTGACTCATCACCGTCCCAAAATTACTAGTTTCCCCACCATTCATAAATCCATCCAGTAGTACTCTTAAATCATCATTACTTACTTGTGCAGATTGTAAGCCTGCGCCAGCAAGACCAGACACTAAATTTTGTATTCTTTTTTGAATTATTTCAGGTCTTCTATCTTTAAATAATATAAAATATTCAGTATCGGTTACATTTACTTCTCTACTCATAAATAAATTTGCTTTATCTATATCTTCTTTTATTAATTTTCTTATAGCTGGATATTGTACAGAATTAAATAATAATTTTAATTGTGATAAATAAACATTTATATCTACAGGCCTATCAGCAACCATTAACCAAAATGGATAATCTATTGTATTATAGAAATTTCTTAAATTCATAATAGCATTATCTTGAGAAGCATAATCCAAAATGAAAATATTTCTAGGTCTTACTTTAACACCAGTGACTCTATATCCATTTTCTAAAATTATTTCGCCATTTTGAATGCCTCTTATTGGTAACCAATTTTCAGCATACTTTTGTGATTTAACATTAACATTATTTTTTTTCTTCGTCTCTTCCAACATAACTTGCACACCAACCTCTCCATATATATCTTTTTGGATTTTTATAATAAGAATAAATATCCCGTATAAATTCCATAACATTATGATAATAAGGTACTGGAAATACCAAGAACACAGACAATAATAGCGGTAAGAACTTAATAAACATTGCCATAAGTCCATCTCCGTCTATCGCTAATAAAAAGACAAAAGATAACAAAATACCAAAGCCCAATATTCCTAAGTCAATCCATCTAAACAGACCAAATATTAATTGACTTTTTTTACTGTTGGCAGGTATTATATATTGTTTCATAGTATTTCCTCCTTTTTATTTTTTATTTGCCACCAAAATTTCCTTGTCTATTAGCCCTTCTAGTTGCCCCACGATTCATCATTTGTTGCCTTTCACTTTCATTAGACTTCTTAGTATTTTCTAAATCACTTCTTGTACTATTTTCATCTAATTTTCTAGTATTTGCTCCTCTTCCTGATCTTCTTAAGTCAGCTTTAGCTCCTTGAACAGCAGCACCATTTGCACTTCCAGCAGCAGTATTCCATTCTTTTTTAGCATCACTAACGGCTTCATTATATTTATTCTTAGCATTCTCTTTTGCTTGTTGCAATGCTTCTGATTTTTTAATCATGTTGCCAGTCGCATCTCTAACCATATCGTTATCCCAGTCAGAACCTTGTTTAATTGCTTCTTGTCTTTGTAACATTAAATCATCATAATTCTGTTGTGCACTTAAATATGAACTATCTTGTTGAGCAACGGCATCTGCATAAGAATCAGCGCTATCGCCAAACTTAATACCAGCAGAACCAGTTTGATCTTTAATCTCATTAACTTGAGCATTTAATACATTATCGATTAATGTATTATCATCTGCTAAAACTTGTGCTTGTTGAGCTTGTCTTTGCGGAATGCCCATAAAGTTCTCAATTCCAGCTCCAGCATATGCAAGTCCACCACCTTGTCTTGCTATTCTGCCAGCTCTTTCTCTATTTGCTTGTGAAGTAGCGCCAGTATTTTTAAAGAAATCAGCCACATTATTACTACGAGCAGCAGAACCGGCTCCGTTAAATCCTCCTGCAACCATATTTCCTAAAGCTCCTGCAACACCTGCTTTTCCTGCTACACCAGCAGCAAGCCCACTACCCGCTCCAAGTAGTGCTCCTCCTAATCCTGCCATGAAATGACCAAATCCACCATTATTTCCACTACCAGCTAATTTAGAACCTATTATACTATCAATGAAGGCTGGTAATTGTCCTGCAAATCTAAATGCAGCAACTATCAAAATGATTGATGCAAATATAGTAGTAAGACCACTAGTTCCCGCTGGGACTAATGCGCTCATATTATTAAATATCATTCCTGCAAATGCAGATATTAAATACATTGTAAATATTCTAACAAATACACTTGTAAGTTCAGATAAATATACTTTCCAATAATTATTAAAAGTTTTTGAATTAGTGCCATCATCAACCATTGTTACAATAACTGCAGGAGCCACTATACGTAGAACAATTAATTTAAATACACGAACACCAACTTGAATAGCCATTTGAACAATTGTATAAAGTAAATATAATCCAACAGCTGTACTTAATATTGGAAAATGATAATCCAAATCGCTATTTTTAAAACTACACAAACTTAGTAAAGAGAATGTTCCTCCACTTTCTTTTGCTTGAGATACAATGCTAGTTACGTTTTGTCCGTCAATTTCGCCTGACATAAATTGAAGTAATATAGTACTAGCAAAATTAACACCATAATCGTTAAACTCTTGTTTTTCTCCAAATACAAATCTATGTAAGAAGCCTTCATCTCCGCCAGGATCCGCCTCAACTCCAGCAATCTGATTTAAAACAGTAAATTGTGTCCCAGGTTGATATCCCATAACTAACATAGTTAGTTCATTAAATACATCAAATACAAATTTATAACTTACAAGAAGGACAGCTACTAAAACAATATTTTTAAGTAATGCAGCTCCTCCTTTTGATTTATCCTGAAACGAATCAGGTTTAAACATATAAGTAATAAATGATATACCAAGTTTAAACAAAATCAGTACCAAAATTAATGTTTCAAGTCTATCGACAATAGGCTCAAACCAAACTGATATAACATTAAAATTAAGTTGTGCTATTAAAATAAACAAATCATATGCATATGCAACTAGCGAATATACAGCAGCGTCAAAAAACAAAAAGATTGCTTTTAATATTTCTAACATATAAATACCTCCATTTAGACACTATTATATAAAAATTATAACATAAAAAAAAAGCAATTAAAAGATATATTATTGCTTTTTTGCTAATTAAACTATGCAAGACAAATCGTAACCGAATATATTTGATAAAAATATTAAAAGCGTTGGTAAAAGTATAATTAGTACTAAAACTATTGCCATAGTAATGCATTTCTTTTCAGCACTTTTTAATGCTTCAGCATCCTTAGAAATTACTGCAGGTATTAATGTAATCATTCCATTTACTATTGCAATTATAGCCCCAACTATTCTTAATAATGTAATTATTAGTTTAACGATTTTGTGAAGATTTTCCCCTATTAATTCCTCACATTTCATTGTATTTTCCTTAATTGGTACTTCCGGAATTTCAATATCAGTAATTTTTTTAATTTCCTCATCTATTTTTCCTATAGAAGTATTTTTGCCTTCCTTAGATTTGCAAAGTTCCATATCGAATTCTTTAACAACATGGCAAGTTTGATCTGGATGTTTCTTCTTATTCTCATCTGTACAAGGACTTTTCTTTGACCAAACCATCGTTCCACCTTCAGAAGCACTACTGCCATATCCATAATACCAACATACTTCTTTTAAATTACAGCACTTTTTATCTGAATCCCACACTGTATTTGACTGCTTTTTGCAATCAGCCTCGGTATATGTTGTTTCACAATTGTTTGTAGAAGCATTAGGATTACTTTCAGTCTTATAGCAGCCTTTAGTCCATTCATCTTTCCATTTGTTTCCAATAGCATCTTTAAACACATAGTTTCCTTTTTTACCAATCATACCGGTTGATGCTGCCCACTGATAAACTCCAGTTGATGTACATATTTTATCACAAGCATTCTCTCCAGTTTCAACATTATTATAATTTAAAACATCATTATCACTCATCTTATTGTCTGTTTGCCAAGTATTACAATCTTTTTCCATTGTTTGCAATGTTGAAGGACTATAACACACACAAGTCCCAGCAATAGTTGCTTTAGCTTCATTAAGTCCTATAAAAAGTGCGCTAGTTAATAATAAAAATAAAATTATTTTTTTCTTCATATACTTTCCTACTCTCTAACAATATTTTATAATAAAAAGTAATTTAAATCAATAAAAAAGTAGAGATTATAACTCTACATTATGATATACATTACTAACATCATCTAATTCATCTAGCATAGCAAGTAATTTTTCAAATTTTTCTTTATCTTCATCGCTTAGTTTAACGCTATCTTTTGAAAAATAAGAAATTTCATCAAGTTCAAATGTTATACCAGGAAATGCAGTTTCCAAAGCTTTTTTAGCATTATTTAAATCTTGCACTTCAGTATAAACAACAATCATATCATTTTCATTTTCAATATCATTAACATCAACATCTGCATTAATTAATGCATCCATCACTTCTTCCTCTGAATGATCTTTTATTCCAATAACTCCTAAATGTTCATACATAAAACTTACAGCACCTTGGTTAGCCATCTTAGCCCCACATTTGTTAAATACAGTTTTTACAAAACTAATTGTTCTATTTGAATTATCAGTAAGACATTTAATGATTAAAGAACTTCCTCCTTGTGCGAATGCTTCATATTCTACTGTTTCATAATTTTCAGTAACACCTTTTTTAACTTTATCAATATTTCTATTAATAACATCAGCTGGTACTTGCTCTTTTTTTGCTTTTTCAATTACTCTTCTTAATACATCATTACTTGTAGGATCTGGATTTCCTTTAGCAGCTTGATATATTTCCTTTGCATATATTGAATATAATTTTGATTTTTTTGCGGCTGTTGCTGCCATTGCTTTAGCTCTTACTTCGTGTGCTCGTCCCATTTTTTATCACTCCTTAATCTAAATTAGTCATTTCATTTATTATTTTAGCATATTCTTTATAGTTTTCAAAACCATTATCTTTATTTTCTAATAAAAATTCTTTAGAATCATCTTTTGCTTGTAATAGAATTTTCATATCAGTTCTAAGATTAGCAACTTTAAATGACATATCCCCGCTTTGTTTGACACCAAATAAGTCACCTTCTCCTCTCATTTCATAATCTTTTTCTGTAATATAAAATCCATCATTTGATTCACATAATACTTGTAACCTTTTACAAGATTCATCTCCTATTAATATGCATGTAGAATCAAATTCGTTTCTACCAACTCTTCCTCTTAATTGATGAAGTGTTGCAAGTCCGAACCTTTCTGCATCATATATTATCATCATAGTAGCATTTTTAACATCAATTCCTACTTCTATTACAGTCGTAGATATTAGAACATCAATCTTACCACTTTTAAATTCTTCCATTATTTTATCTTTATCTACTTTTGAAAGTTTTCCATGTAATATAGCTGACTTAACTTCCTTTTTAAAATACAAATCAATATTTCTTTTTATTTCATTCACAGTAGTTAAATCAATAACATCACTTTCTTCTATTAATGGAGAAACTACATAAACTTGATGATGTTTATCTATCTCTTCTTTCATAAGTTCATATACGCTTACTAAATCTTTTTCACTTTTAATTATTGTCTTAATTTCTTTTCTACCCTTAGGTTTTGTCTTAATGTTAGATATATCCATATCACCATAAATAGTTAATGCAAATGTTCTTGGTATTGGTGTTGCTGACATATAAAGAGTATCTGGTAACAATCCTTTGTTTTTTAAATTAGCTCTTTGATTAACACCAAATCTATGTTGCTCATCTGTTATAACAAGACCTAGGTTTTTAAATACAACGTTTTCACTTAACAAAGCATGAGTTCCAATTATAAAATCAATTTTACCTTTTTCTAACTTTTCAACTATTTCATCTTTTTCTTTCTTTTTCATACTACCAACAAGTAATGCCACTCTAATATTAGTAGATTCAAGTACAGTTTTAATTGTTTCATAATGCTGATACGCAAGTACCTCTGTAGGTGCCATTAAAGCAGTTTGATATTTTGCCAAATAATTTATATATGCAGCTATAACAGATATAATAGTTTTACCTGAACCAACATCTCCTTGTAACATTCTATTCATTCTTTTGCTTGATGTCATATCATTATATATATCTTCTACAGCTTTATTTTGATCATTTGTAAGTTCAAATGGTAATGTTCTAATAAAATCATTAACATCTTCTGGATCAATATTTCTAATATATCCAGTTTTACTTTCTTTATTTATTTCTTTTAAATAATTTATTTTGAACATAAATAAAAATAATTCTTCATATTTTAACTTCATCATTGCTTTCTTAACATCTTCTTCACATTCAGGATTATGCATCAAATGAACCGCTTCTTTCTTAGTAATAAAATTATATTTTTCATTAAGATATGATGGAATATAATCAACATAATCATTGTATTTTAATAATGCTTCATTAATAGCTTTTTTTAATGTTTTTGATGTTAAACCACTTGTTAAATGATAAATAGTTTCAATAGATCCAGTTTTAATTTTTTCAAATTTTATATCCGATGCGATTACTGTATTTTTTAACGCATCATATTTACCAATAACTGTTATAGTTGTACCAGGCTTTAATTGAGTTTTTAAGAAAGCTCTATTAAATATCATTACTGCTATCATCTTTTTATTAGACATAGCTCTAAACATTAATGATGTCATATTTGCTCTAAAACGTCTAGTTAGTGGTACTGAGTCAACTATACATTCTATTATTACATTTTGTTTATCTTCTGCTGTTTTAATATCATTTAATACTATTAAATCATGTCTATATGGATAATATGAAATCAAATCCTCAATAGTATTAATATTTATATTTTTTAAACACTCTAATGTCTTAGGACCAAGTCCCTTAATAGATGATAATTCTTCCACAGTACACCTCCGATGTAAATTCTTAGATATTATATCACACTTTTATTTTTTTTTAAATAAAAAAAGGAATTTTTATAGATATTTTTATCTATACATTCCTATTTCATCATTAGTTTTATACATAATATTTTCTATATCGGAGGCATCACTTGAGATTGAAAAATTAAATCTATTTATTAAATTATTTAATGATTCATAATACATATGATCTTTAAATTCTTGTCTATAATTTTTATCTATTTGATATATATATGGGGAAAGTGCTTTTAACACATCACATATATATAATGGGCTTTCAATATCATCATCCTTAAATTCACCTTTTGATCTTTTAATTATATCTAAGTTTCTATCAAGTAACATCATCATTCTAGAATAAACATTTGCTGTGAATGTTACACTTGATAATTTTTCTAATGTATATCCCAGACTTATAGAAGCCTCCTCATCACTAGTAGTAGTTGCTAATTTTATATATTTGCTTTTTAAATTTTCAATATATTTATCTTTTGCTTTAAGTGCTAAATATTCATACAATGGCATTTTCATTCCATGATATTCTAAACTTCTATTTTTATTTCTTCTTATATAATCAACTATAGTGCTATTTATGGATGAGGCTACTATATTACATCTTAATTGAAAATAGTCTTGATATGATAATTCACCGTGCTCTTTATTATAAGTACCATAACTTAATCCCTTACTAATTTCTCCGGTTAACAAAGGAGTATCTTTATTTACATTAATTAGCGTTGGATATTTCTCTTTTATTTCTTCTACTATATTTATAAAATCAACTAAATGCTCTGAATCTGTATATATTTGAAATCCATCATTCCTTTGATCTACTAAAGCAAATTTAAAGTCATATGGCAATTTTTTTTCGTCGCATTTTTCAACAAATACTTTAGCAAAATTATAAATTTGATTTTCAGAAATATTTACAAATAGTATATGCTCTTTATTCATAAATTTATACTTATATGAGTAAACATCTGCACTTACACATGAATACCATTTACCAGTTTTATTTTCTCTATCCCATCTATTACTTTTTAAAGTATATATACTTCTACCAACATAAGGATTATCATTAGAAGGCATATATTTACCTCTCATTATATCATCTACTTCTTCTTTAGTTCGTGGTATAGGTGCATATTTTAAATAATGAATTAAATCCGGAAAATTATTATTAGGGAAAATATCAACGAACTTTTCCGAACTATGATGCATTAGTCTTCTTCTCCAGTTTAGATACATAAACACATAAAATTTATCAAAGGCTTTTTCATTATTAATTTCAGTTCCACGTTTAATATTTAATAACTCATTATAAAAATGTCTACCATTAGTAGACTTACTATATGATAAAAATACTTTATACATTGCACTTTCATCTTCTAAAGGATTTTGTATTTTAGAATATAATAATTCCATATCAACTCCTAATATTATATATTGATTATATCATACAATTTAAAATTATTAAAAAAAATATTTTTTTTAAAAAATAAACTTGACAAAACACCACTTTTACTTTAGTATATAGACTTACCAATTCACTATTAGGCGAATTGGTGCTAGTATCACACTAGCCAACCCCTTTTTATTCTTTTTTCCGGACTGTTTCCAGGGGGGACAGTCCTATTTTTATACAACAAAAAAACTAGCATAAACTAGTTTTTTTACATAGAAACGCTTTTTTTATCATTAGAATTGTATATAGAAACTAATTCATTTAATAATTTATTTGCTTCATCTTTACTATCAAAATTATTAGCCACCATGGTAAGCTCATTTTTGTTTTGGCAAACTTTATTATATTTTTCCAAAAATTCTTCTATTTGTTCTTCATTCATACCGCATTCTTCAATTAAGAATGAAATTCTATCACCTGACTTTTCTATTTTTTCAGCAATATATTTTCTAATCATTTGGTTTTCTATTTCAGATTCAAGATACGTACCTGAAATAATATTGCTAACAATCTCAGTCATTAGTTTATCTTGATTAGATGATGCTATTTCCATAGACATTGCTTTTTTTTCATCCATTTTTAATTTATTATATTCATTGCAAAGAACAATTGCTTGAAATTCTTTCAAACCATATTTTGTGCATAATCCTTCTATATCATTTGTTATCAGCAAATCAATTACTTCCTTCATAGTTATCCTCCATATATTAATAGTATAATATTTTTAATATAAATATTCAATTTCTTTTACTTAAAATGTAAACTACTTACCCTCTAAATCTTTAAAATAGTTGTATCTTGATTTAGAGGCATTAACATTTTCTTCATAAAGTTTTTCATATTCATCTTCATTTTTAACTTCTAAATTTTTATATCTTAATTCTCTTCTAAATACGGCGTCATAACTAGTAAAGTCAGGTTCTTTTGAATCTACTACTAATTTATCTTCAGTAGGGTCATATCTCATAAGAAGATTATAGCCTATATCAACAAGTAATTTTTGCTCATCAATAGAATTAGTAAGGCCTCCATATATTCCTTGTTCTATACATGTACTGTACGCAATAATCAATGAAGGTCCATCATGTTCTTTTGCTTCTTTTATTGCTTTAATTGCTTGCATAGGATTTGCTCCCATAGAAATACTTGCAACATATACATTTGGTATAGACATAGCTATTTTAAATAAGTCCTTTTTATTTTCATGCTTTCCACTTGCTGAGAATTCTGCAACAGAACCAATTCTAGTTGATTTTGATTTTTGACCACCAGTATTTGAATATACCTCTGTATCTAGAACCATTATATTAATGTTTTCATTACTGTGAAGCACATGGTCAAGGCCACCATATCCAATATCATATGCCCAACCATCACCACCAAGAATCCACACTGATCTACTTGGAATATAATCAATTAATTTTTTTAATTCATTTGGTATATCGGAATTTGATAACTTTTCTTTAATTGCTAGAGTTAAATCATCATCATTCATATTATCAATCCACTCTTTAAATGTTGCCTTTACTTCCGGTTCTACATCATCTCTTGTTTCATACATAATTTTTTTTATTCTTTGCCTTGTAGTCTTGTATGAATTATATATTCCAAATCCAAATTCAGCATTATCCTCAAACAATGAATTCATCCAAGGTATTTTATATGGAGTTAATGGTAAAGATGCACCATAAATAGATGAACAACCAGTAGCATTAGCTATAACCATATTCTTTCCATAAAGCATAGTTAATATTTTAATATATCCTGCCTCACCACAACCTGCACATGCACCAGAAAATTCAAAGTATGGTTTTTGAAATCCTAGTCCTTTAACAGTATATTTGTTAAATGGAGTAATATTATCATGATTTTCAAATAAATAATCTGCTATCTTATCTTTTCTTTCATTATATTTTCCTTCTTCTAATGCTTTTTCTTCATGCTTACCATGACACACTTGCATGCAAAGCCCACAACCTGTACAGTTAGATTCAGATATTGCCATATAGAAGTTTTTACCTTTTTCGCCAAGACTTTCTATTGTTTCAACTTTATCTATGTGTGACTCTATTAATTCATTATCTGTAAGTGAAAATGGTCTTATACAAGCATGTGGACATACAAACGCGCATTGATTACATTCAATGCAGTTATCTTTACACCATTTTGGTACAAACTGTGATATTTTTCTCTTATCACTAGAGGCAGTACCGCCTTCAAAGGTACCATCTTTATATTTTTCGAAATCTGATACAGAAAGCATATTACCTCTTAATTTTAATATTTCATTAGTTATATTTTTATCACATTTTTTATCCTCTGTAATTGTAAATATTTTATTATCGATTTCTTCTAAATAACTATTTGCTTCATTAATTGCATCTATATTATTTTGAACTATCTTATTTCCTTTAGAAAGATACGTTTTTTCAACTAACTTTTTAAAGTCATTTAATTCACCACTTGTATATCCAGCAATTTTAATCATATAAGAACACATAATATTATTAATTTTACCTCTTAGTGAATATTTATCATTAAGTTCATCTAAATTAGCAATATATACTTTAATATTTTTATTTAATATTTCTTTTTTATTATCATTATTTATCAACACATTTAGTTCTTTATCATTTTTATCACTTGATATTAACAATATTCCATCTTTTTTAATATCTTTTAGGCAATAGTATCTATTCAAATATATATCTTTGGATACAACCACAAAATCAGGATTTGTTAAAAAATATGGTGCTTTTATTTTAGATGGGCCAACTCTTAAATGAGATATTGTTACTCCCCCACTCTTTTTAGAATCATATTCAAAATATCCTTGGACGTAAGTATTATCTCTTTGCCCTAAAACTTTCATAAAGTTCTTAGAAGCACCAACCATACCATCTGATCCAAAACCATATACTTTAATTTCTTTATAATCTTTTTTAATTTCAATATCTACTGGCTCTAAACTTAAATGAGTAACATCATCATTAATACCAATTGTAAAATTATCTTTTGGTTCATTTAATGAAAGATTTTCAAAAACTGCATTTATATCTTTTAATGGTACATCTTTAGAAGATAATCCATATCTACCACCATATACTCTAATATTTCTTGTTTTAATAGCTTCAATTACATCTAAACATAACGGTTCTTTAAGACTACCAGGTTCTTTAGTTCTATCGAGTACCGCAATTGCCTCTGTTGATTCAGGCAATTCTTTTAATAAATATTCTTTAGAAAATGGTCTATACAAATGAACTTCTATCATTCCGACTTTATCGCCTTTGTTGTTTAATTCATCAACAACGCTTCTTATTGTGTCACAAACACTACCCATAGCGATTATAACTTTGGTAGCATATTTATGACCATAATAATTAAATGGCTTATAGTTAGTTCCAGCTATTTTATTAATTTTTTCCATATTTTTTAAAACTATAGAAGGCATCTTATCATAATAAGTATTTCTAACCTCTGTATTTTGAAAATAAACATCACCTGTTTGTGAAGTACCACGAGTAATTTCTTTTCCTAAGTTTAATGCTCTATTTTTAAATTCATAAACTTTATTGTAATCAATTAAATTTCTAATTTCTTCCTCATTTACAAGTGAAACTTTGTTAAGTTCATGGCTTGTTCTAAACCCATCAAAAAAATGTAAAAAAGGTAAAGACCCATCAATCGCAGATAAATGACTTATTATTGACATATAATATGCATCTTCAACAGAAGAGGATGAAAGCATACAAAACCCAGTTTGTCTAGTTGCATATATATCTTGATGATCACCAAATATTGAAAGAGCATGTGTCGCTAAACTTCTTGCCGCAACATGAATAACACACGGAAGCATTTCACCTGCTATTTTATACATTGATGGTATCATCAAAAGAAGACCTTGAGATGCAGTAAATGTTGTTGCAAGGCTTCCTGCTTGTAAAGCACCATGAGTAACTGCAATTGCTCCTGCTTCACTTTGCATTTCTATTACTTTAACAGAATCATCAAATAAATTCTTTTTATCAGCACTACTCCATTTGTCAGTTAAACTTGCCATAGGACTAGCAGGTGTTATTGGATAAATACCACAAACCTCGCTAAACAAATAAGAGCCCATCGCACAAGCTTCATTGCCATCTATTATATAATTCTTTTTCATATCATCACCAAATATATTATATTACATTTTTAAAATAAAAAAAAGAACTAATATATTTTAAAATCACGTTCAATATTAATAAGTTCTTCAACTGTACAAACAACATTTAATGCATTAATTTTAACTCCGTTTATTTCATAAAGAATTTTATTTTCCATATTCATATCTTTAGTATATTCTTTTATTAACGCCTGACTATTCCTAGCATAATACTTTTCATCACCAATTAAATAGCTCAATATGTCTATATTATAATTTTTTAATCTATCCAGTTCCTTAGAATTCAAATCTTTAAAATATATTAAATAATTATCTTCTTCATATAATTTAGATGTATCATAAATAAGTTTCTTTTCGCTTTCCGAGTCAATTTCATAAATATCAAATAAAAAAAACAAACAAAATAAAATAAACAATTTTAATATTAAGTTTTTTATAAGATCACCTAATATTATTTTGTTTATTTTTCAAATATATAAAATTCCAATTATTGGCAATTACTTTTGAAGTACATTTTATTGTCAATAAACTCATATTTGATTTTACCTTCATCTATTAAATATGATAAATATGCTTTTATTGTTGAACTTATTAGATAATATTGTGTCAAGTTCATTTGTAAACCATAAGTATCAAATAAATTCTTAACGATATCTTCAAGCGTAACATTATTTTTACATATTAATAGTACTTTATTAAGTATTTCATTTGTTTTATCTTTATTAAGTTTAATTAATAAACTAATATCATTAGATACTTCTCCATGTGATGGTACAAAAGTTCCACAGAGTTTAGATAATTCATCTAAAGAATTAATAAATTCAGCCACGTTACTTAGATATGAAATATGATATTTATTTATAGTAAATTCATTAAATATTGAATCTCCTATAAAATAAACATCATCACTTGTCTTAATACCTATCATGTCAAATGAATGACCTTTTAGTGTAAAGTATTCAATACCATCTATGTTAATTACTTCTTCACAATTAGATGGTTTTGCCTCAAAAAATTTATTTCTCAATTCTTTAAATGGATAAGCTCCATATAAATAAATTGGCTCTAACACCGGATGATTTGTAATATCACATTCTATTTTTGATGCATATATTCTACAATTAGTTCTAGATTGAATAAAATTATTACCTCCTGTGTGATCAGCATGGGAATGAGTATTAATAATGATTTTAATATTCCAATTATTTTCCTGTACAATTTTAAGTACTTTTTTCCCGACAGATTCATCTAAACCAGAATCAATTAAAACAATATCATTTTCATTCAATTTATAGATTCCTATATTTGTATTATTTTTTATATAATAAGTTCTTTTTCCGATTTTATAAAGTTCCATATTCCACCTAAATTAATATTTAATCAAGCCTTTCCTTAATAAACATTATAAATTACTATTGAAAATAATTCAATAATTCATATTGATTTTAATCTAAAAGTATGAAATAATTATGTTGAAAATAAACAGTCATATATATTTGAAGAAATGGTTCAAATGTTTCTACCCGTTCCCAAAATTGAATGGACTATGACAGCACTCATCTTGTTTATTCCATAATTTTTGCTTTTGTAGTCTTACATAGAAAAATGTGTAAGATTTTTTATTTTCAAAAATATATTAGGAGGTGTTTTTTTGAAAAAAACAAAAAGAAGCAAATTAGATTCATTTTTTAACATTAGTAAATATAAATCTAGTGTTAAAACTGAAATATTTGCAGGATTAGCTACATTTCTTGCAATGGCTTACATCTTAACAGTAAACCCAAATAATATTCTTTGGGGAGGTACTTCTGATCCGAGATTTGCAAGTGTATTTATTGCAACTGCTCTTGGAGCAATCATTGGTACTCTTTTAATGGCATTCTTAGCCAAAATGCCACTTGCTCAAGCGCCTGGCATGGGACTTAATGCTATGGTCGGTTCTATTATCGGTGGGGCTATGGGATTTACATTCTCATATGGAAATGCAATGGCTCTTGTACTTGTTAGTGGAATAATATTTTTACTATTATCTATTATTCCATGTGGGAAAGACAAGTATGGAAAAAAAGTTTCTCTAAGAGAAAAAATATTCGATGGGATGCCAAAAGCAATAAGGCTTAGTATTCCAGTTGGAATTGGACTTTTTATAGCATTTATAGGACTTCAGAATGCTTCAATAATAGTTGATAATAAGTTTACCTTATTACAATTAGTTGACTTCAATAATCCAGAATTTTGGGCTAAGGGAGGAACTTGTTGTAGTGCAATAGTTGCTATATTTGGTCTTATTGTTATAACAATTCTTTCTCATTATAATGTTAAAGGTTCAGTAATAATAGGTATTTTAGCATCAACTGTTTTGTCTATTCCGTTGGGTGTTGCTAACTTAGATATCCTAGTTGGAAAAGTAGACGGGATTTCATGGAAGTTTTGGGAAAACTTTCAAGCATTCTTTAGTGGGGATAATACAGTATTTTTATCATTCGTAAAAGGATTTAATTTTCCTGAAGGATCTCTTCTTACTTGCATAATGCTTACTATCACATTTGCTATGATTGATATGTTTGACACAATGGGAACTTGTGTTGGATGTTGTCAAAATGCAAAACTTATAGATAAAGACGGAAAGCCACTTAATTATGACAAAATAATGATATCAGACAGTACTGCTACTATGGCTGGCGCTATGCTTGGAACTAGCACTGTAACAACATTTGTGGAAAGTGGAGCTGGTGTTTCTGCCGGTGGAAAAACTGGTCTTACAGCATTAGTTGTTGCAATATTATTCCTTGTGTCTATGTTTTTATTTCCATTATTTGCATTTATTCCTTCAGCAGCCGCAGCAAGTGCATTAATATATGTTGGCGTACTTATGATGAAAAACGTAGTTAATATTGACTTCGAAAATGTTAAAAATTCAGTGCCATCATTCATAACAATTATTGCTATGGTTCTGGGATACTCTATTACAGATGGCATCGGTATGGGTATCCTTATTTTCTTCATTTTAGATGGTATTATTTACATAATTGATTTAGTCTCATATAAATTTAATAAAAGGGAAGAAAAACCTAAATCAGAAATAACAATAGTTACTTTAATAGTTGTAATATTATTCTTGATTTACTTCTTAGTACCAACTATTTTATAACAAAAAAAAGCATTATCAAATCGATAATGTTTTTTCATCTGTAAAAACTATATTATAGTATATATTATAATATTTATTATTAGCATTTTTATTAAAAAGCATTTCAATTCTTTCATCCTTAGTAATCTCATAATAAGAAGAAATCAATAATAATTTAATAATACTGTCACTATTCATTTCCCTTTTAAATACTTCTTCAGTTAAAAACCAAATAATTTTTTTATAAAATACTAATTCTGTCTGATCACCAGCTTTTTCCTGTAACTCATCAAACTTATTATTAAATTTGTCTTCTTCAAACAAACATAAATCAATTTTATCAAGTGAATACAATAGTCTTTGTCTTCTAATAATCAAATCGTTAGAAGTACCATATTTATTTGTAAATGAATCTAATTTCTTAATAAAAGTCATATAGAATAAATAATCACATTCCCTATCATCAATATTAATTTCATATGAAGAATCATCTAAAAAATCATCTGTATTTATATCAGGTATGTCTTCTAAATATTCATTAAGTTCATAATCAATATCATCAGACACATCTAAACTTTCATCATAAATCTCACTAATTTCTTTATTTAGTTTTAAAGCGCTCAAGTCACCCTTACTAAATAATGAATAAAAATATATATCATAAACCATTTCATCAAGTTCTTTATCATCTTTTTCATCATAATATATACTTTTATACCACATGCTTTTAAGAACAGGATATTCTTCATAATCTTTAGTTTCATTATTATCAAGCTCTGTGCTTTCATCATCATAACAAGCAAGTTCTAATTCAGATAAATTTTTAACCTTATTAAGAAATAAACCTCTTAACAATAAAAATGATTTTATATCTTTTTTAGCTTGCTCTTTATTATTTAATCCTAGATTAATATATTTTTCTTCAAGTTTACGCTCGAATAAAGAATAATGTTTCAATGTATTCATAATTTCTTTAATTCCAAGTGTTTTTCTACACTCATCATCAAGTGCAACCAAATTAAATCTACTTGATACATCAAAATCATACACAACGCCAAGTAAAGTATCATAATCAACATCATCATAAAGGCAGAGATTATTATTATCATCAATATAAACTAAAGAATCAAAATCACTAATTAAATCATTTAATTTCTCATCACTATCAAAACTTTTAAATTTAAAATTTCTTTTAAGACCTTTCTCTCGAGTAGCTTTTTCACCATTATTAAAACTTTTAATAAATGATTTTTGTATTTCATCTATATATTTTAATAATTTTTCTATTTTAATTTTTCTTTTATTTTCATACTTTAATAACTTTTCTAATGCAAGAAAACACAAATATTCAAAAGGAACTTCCATATACAACACTCCCTTAAATATTTTATCATAATAGATTCAAATGTTCTATAAGTATTTTAAAACTTAACATTATTAAAATAATCCCGCCTAATATTTGAGATAATTTTTCATATTTATTACCAAACTTATTACCAATTATTGTTCCAGCGAATGTTAAAATAAATGTAACAATACCAATTACTAAGGAAGATATAAATATGTTTGAATCTAAAAATGCAAGCGTAACACCAACGGCAAGTGCATCTATACTAGTTGCAAGTGCAAGAGGAAGCATAGATAAAAAATCTATATTATCATTAAGATTGTTATTACTTATATTTCTAAGCATATTTATACCAATTATTAATAATAATAAAAATGCAACCCAATGGTCAATAGAAACGATGTATTTTTCAAATGTTGCTCCAAGTATATATCCAACTATAGGCATCAACGCTTGAAATGCTGAAAAATAGCCTGATATAATCAAAATACTTTTCTTATTTAAGTTTTTAATAGATAGTCCCTTGCATATAGAAATAGCTACCGCATCCATAGAAAGGCTTATACTTATAATAACTAATTCTATAAAATTAATATTTATCATATTAAATTATATTTTTAAATCAAAATATTAACACTAATCAATTGTAATTACCTTATTTTAATGATATTATATATATAATAAGGAGTTGGCATTATGGGTACAATTTTATCATACACAATATTTGGATTTGCTGTATGTGCTATAGGCCTTGGATATAATTATTTTATTAAAAATCCTAGTAATCCAAAAAATAAAAAATTTCTTTTATTTTGTTTAAGCAGCGCCCTTTGGAGCTTGGGGTTTGGTTTTTTAATTATACAAAGCACCGTAAATAAAGCATGGTTATGTAGAAGTATTGGAATGATGGGTGTATTTCCTTATATATATTTTGGATTATCACTACTAAGTTATTTAGCAGAATCATCTATAAAAGAAAAAAAATTATTAAAATATTCTGGTGTTGCTGGATTTATATTTTATCCGTTTATTATAGATCCAAAAATTCAGTCTTTTGAGCTTACTAGTTATGGTATGGCATATAGTTTTAATCCAAACTTTTGGATAACACTTTATAATATTTATTTTATATATATATTAATACTAATTGTAATAACAATTTGCAAATTTAAAAAAAGAACAGATTTGAAACGTAAAAGAGTAACATATAGAACTATATTACTTTATGCAATAATGCTAGCTATTGGAGCAACGCTCGATACAGTATTTCCTGCACTTGGACTAGTATCATTCCCAGGAAGTACTATTACTCAATTCTTTGGAGTGTGCCTAATATATAGCGCACTAAGTTATGAAATTAAAAATTCTACATCAATAGAAAATATAGCTCAATATATATTTCACCTATCAAATTTTCCAATAATAGTTTTTAATTCAAAAAATAAATTATCATTAATAAGTGATAGTGCCTGTGAATTTCTAGGTATTACAAAAAATGATACAAATGTCATGATACAAGATATTTTTGACAGTGATAATGAAATTTTAAACGAAAATAATACTGGTAAAGAATATAAATGTAGTTTAAATAATTCAATTTGTGAATTATCAATTCAAAAAGTAATAGATAATTATGGTGATACTGTAGGCTATGTAGTTATCATTTATGACTTAACTGAAAAAAATAAAATGATTTCTGAACTTGAAAAAGCTAAAATAGAAGCTGAAAATGCAAGTAAAGCTAAAGAAAACTTTTTGGCAAATATATCTCATGAAATAAGAACACCACTTAATGTAGTACTTGGAATGAATGAAATGATTTATAATGAAACAGATATTAAATTAATAAAAGAATATTCAAATAATATTGATGCGGCTGGTAAAAATTTATTAAATACAATTAATGATGTACTTGATTTTTCTAAAATACAATCAGGTAAATTAGATATCGTTAAATCAGATTATAATCTAAAAGAAACTGTAACTAATATAACAGAATTGTTAAGGAAGAAATTCGAAGCAAAAGGACTTTTACTCAATATTGATATTAGCAATGATATTCCACAAACACTTATTGGTGACAAAATGAGAATGGAACAAATATTATTGAATTTGATGGATAACTCACTTAAGTATACTACGGCCGGTAAAATAAAAGTAGAAGTTAATGTACAAAAAATAGATAAAGATAATGTTAATGTTATCATTTCTGTTAAAGACACTGGATGTGGTATAAGTAAAAATGATATAGATGATCTATTCACTTCATTTAAAAGACTCGAAGAGGATAAAAACAGAGTTTTTGAAGGAACTGGCCTTGGGCTTGCTATTACAAAAAAATTAATAGATGCAATGAATGGTAAAATTGAAGTTGAAAGTGAAGTTGGAGTTGGCTCTAAATTTACGATAATTATTCCACATGAAATATCGACTTCTAAAGAAAACATTAAAGAAGAAAGAAAAACAGAAGTAATAAGTACTAACGAAGAATTAGATATTCCAAATATAAATATTTTAGCAGTAGATGATAATAAAACAAACCTACTTGTTTTTAAAGGATTATTAAAAAAAACCAATGCTAAAATAGATACAACATTAAAAGGAAGTGATGCGATAGAACTATTCAAGAGCAATGACTATGATATAGTATTTTTAGATCATATGATGCCTGAAATGGATGGAATTGAAGTTTTAAAGAAAATAAGAGAATTAGAAAAAGATAAGGAAACGAAAACTCCAGTAATTGCTCTAACAGCTAATGCAATGGAAGGTTCAAAAGAAGAATATTTATCTTATGGATTTAATGATTATTTATCTAAACCGGTAAATGGTGCTGCATTAAAAAATACGCTTAAGAAATATTTATTTAATAATGAATCTAGTGATAAAATAATTCCTAATATTGAAAAACCTACTAATATCGAAACTAAAGAAGAAAAAGAAACCCAAATAAGTAATCAAAATGAACAAAGAGAATTTATTGAAGATAAAAAAGAAGAACAGTCAAAAATTGAACAAAGAGATTTCATAGATGAAAAAGAAGAGCCAACATTTATTGAAGATAAAAAAGAACACATTAATAGTGATTTAATTAATTCATTCGAAAAGGTTAAAAGAATCAAAGAATCAGGTATAACTAATTTAGATGATTATAGTAGTGCATTAGAAGAGCTCAAAAAAATAGCTAAATCTAAAGGATTTACTAAATTAACTCAAAGAGCCTATGTTCATTTTCTAAAATCAAAAGATAAAGATATAGATTATTTAAATGAGCATTTTATTGACTTAGAAAATGAGTATAACAATGTAATTTAAAAGGATATAACGATCGTTATATCCTATTTTAATGCAAAATTCTCTTCGTCTATATTAATAGTTTTATCAGCTAATTCTTGAAATATTGCAGTTTTTCTAAGCCTTTTTAAAGCAGTAGATTCTATTTGAGCAATATTTTGCTTTGTTACTCCATATATTTTGCCTATTCTCTGTAGTGTCCAACATTCTCCATTAAAAAATCCATATCTAAGAGCAAGTATCATTTTTGCTTTATCACTAATTCTAGGTGAAGTAAACAAAGCTCTTCGAATATCATAATTTGTTTCTCTTTGAATAAATTCTTTAACGTAATTAGATGTATTTTCATCTTCAATAACATTCATAAGTTCTGTTGTTTCATCATTTTTATTACCTTTTACTTCTGTAGATAAAGGTACTGCATCATAACTATATTCAATAAATTCCTTAATTTTATTTATAGGTAAATTCATCATATCTGATAATTCTTCTAAAGATGGATATTTTCCATAACGGCTTTCATATTCATCAATTAGATAATTCATTTTTCTAGTTTGTTCATTTAACAAAAAAGGTAATTTAACAACTCTTCCTTTACTTAAAATTGCTCTTTTAATATACTGTCTAATCCATCTAATAGCATATGTACTAAATCTTACTCCTTTATTATAATCAAACATTTCTACTGCTCTTAAAAGGCCTAAATTTCCTTCTTGAATTAAGTCAGCAAATGGTAATTCTTGATTAATATATTGATTTGCAACAAATACTACTAATCTTAAATTAGATTCAATAAATAATCTCTTAGCAGATTCATCCGTATGAATCTTCATAGACAATAATCTTTCTTGTTCTTCAGTAAGATTTTTAGGAAGATTTCTAATATAAGAGCTTATAGTCATAATTCCCTTATCCTTATCAGTTTGATAAGGCTTTAGATAAGAGTCACGTGTATTTATAATGCTATATGTAAGCAATAAATCACCAATTGGATAATCACTTTTAAAATTTGTTATATCATTATTTGATATATATCTTATTAATTCATTTAACCTATTAGACTTTTTTAAGATTCCCATTAAAAATTCAAAATCATAATTTTCATCTAAACAATTAAAATAATCAATAATATCATCAATGCTTTTATTAATACTGTTATTATCATCCATATGAATATTATTTTCTAAAAATAATAATATTTCTTTCATGTATCCTCCCAGTATACTACAATCTATATTTATATTAATTCCTTTTATTTTTTTAATACAAAATTATAGCCTCTAACATTTCTATCTTTTTCCCTTGCTTTAACAAGCTTTCCTTCTGGTTTAAATTCCTTTAGAGTTCCACTTTGAGATAATTTTTTCAAGGCATTTTTTTCTATTTGTCTTACTCTCTCCCTGGTTAAATCAAATACTTTGCCAACTTCTTCAAGAGTTTTTGGCTCCCCATCTATAAATCCATATCTATATTGTAGTACTAGCTTTTCTCTATCATTTAGTACTTCTCCATTAAATATAGTATCACTTAATTCATTTAAATATAAATTTTTAATAATTCTTGCTTCAAACTGTGCATTTTCATCCTCTACAAAATTTCCTAATTCAACACTATCTTCTCCATCGCCTTTATTAACTTTTGTTTCTAAAGATATAGTATCAGCACCATATTTTTCGATTTGGTATAACTTCTTTAAAGGAATATTTAAAGCTTTTGCTAATTCTTCTTTAGTAATTTCCCTATTTAATTGTGTTTCTAGTGTTTTCTTCATTTTATTCATTTTATATATAATGTCATTCATATAAACAGGAATTCTAACTGTTCTTGAATTATCAGCAATATATCTAGTTATTTTTTGTTTGATCCACCAAACAGCATATGTACTAAATTTACAATCATATTCACTGATATACTTGTCTGCTGCCATCATAAGTCCCATATTACCTTCTTGTACTAAATCGTTTAATGACAATCCTGGTTTAGTATATCTTTTTGCTATCGCAACTGATAATCTTAAATTGTGTTCAACTAAAAGCTTTCTAGCTTCTTCATCACCTTTAGATATTCTTTCTATAAGTTTTTTTTCTTCATCTTCTGTCAATAAACTAGGCATAGTAGATAAATATAATTTAAATGTATCTATATCATTACTTTTTTCATGTTTAGGTATAAATGTATCATCATTATCTATACTTGTTCCAATATTATTAGATAAATCCTTAGCTAAAAATAAAGTTTCAACACTGTCTAATGATAAATCATTAAAACCTTCTATATCAGCATATTCTATAGTCTCACGAAGAGTGCTTGATTTTTTTAATAATATATCTGCATCCTCTAATGATAATTGAATATCATTAGAAGAAAAATAATCAACTAATTTTTTAATATTTTTTAATTTATCTGTATTACTTTTTATACTAAAATTTTCATTAATAAATTTTAGTATTGAATCTATATCAGTCTTTTCAATAATATTTTCCATTATAATTTTCCCCCTTTATATTTTATTATAAACTATAATAGCTCAAGTATCCTCTACGTAAAATAGGTTCTTCTTTTTTTACAGGCTCTGGTTGTTTAATTGGTTGAATATTTTTAACATAAGAAGCAGTTATCTTTTTAGTATTATAATCAGAGTTATATTTCTTAACATTTTTATCTCTTGCTAATTTTCTTAATGATTTATTTTCTATTTGTCTAATTCTTTCCCTAGTAACACCCATTTTTTGACCGATTTCTTCTAATGAATGTGCTCTATCACAATTTATACCATATCTTAAACAAATGATTTCTTTTTCTCTTTGGTCTAATATTTCGCTTTCTAAAACAGCATTTTTAAAACTTTCCAAATATTCCTTTTTAACGATTTCTTCTTCAACATTAGTTGATTTATCTTCAATAAAATCTCCAAGTTCATCTGTATCATCATCATTATCATTAATAGGTGCTGATAAAGAAACAGCATCAATTTCAATATTTTGTAAATAATGTAATTTATCAACAGTTATTTCTAACGCTTGTGCTAATTCAATATCAGTTGGCATTCTTTGTAACTCATTAAATAATCTTGATTTAACAGCATTCATTTTTCTTACATATTCATATTTATGAGCTGGTATTCTAATAGTTCTTGATGTATCAGAAATAAATCTTCTTATTCCTTGTCTTATCCACCATGTTGCATATGTACTAAACTTATATCCTTTAGTGTAATCAAACCTATCTGCTGCTTTCATAAGACCGATGTTGCCTTCTTGAATTAAATCTTGAAGAGTAACCGTCTTACTAGCTTTACAGTACCTTTTAGCAATGGATATAACAAGTCTTAAATTGGATTCAATTAGTCTATGTTTAGCTTCCTCATTACCAGTGGCAGATAAATATGCATATTTTCTTTCTTCTTCAGGCGTTAATAGTGGTGGTAATGATTCAAGATATAATTTTAATGTATCTAAATCATTTGTTTTTTTACCAATATAATAATGGCAATCAGAATAAGAGTTTACATAATGCTCACTATCATTTTTAGTTAAATCATAACTTAAAAATAAATTTTCAATACTATCATTTGTTCTCGGTATATCAATTTGTTTTTCAACTATAATATTCATTGTATTATGTAAAGCATTAGAACTAGATAATAGTTCAGATGCATCTTCATAATTTAAATTTATTTCATTTTCTGATAAATATTTAACTAATGCTTTAATATTTATAACAGCATCAGATTTCTTATCACTAATAATAAACTTATTATTAATAAAGTTTAATATTGGTTTTAAATCATTTTTTTCTAATATATTCTCTTTCTTCATAATTCTCCCCTTCTAACTTTTTTATTTACTAACCAGTCTATATTTTTTACTTCCTGGTTCTATAATAACTGGATTATCTTTACTCATACTAGTTTCAAAATTTCTAATTTTTACATCAGTTAATAACCTATCTATCCCTTTATTAATTATTTGTCTAATTCTTTCTCTAGTAACTCCATATCCAGTAGATATTTCTTCTAATGTTCTTGTCTTACCATCATATAAACCATATCTTAAAGCAATTACATCTTTTGTTTTTTGATCTATTTTTTTACAATTAAAGAATGCTTCTCTAAATTCTTTATAGAATATATCATCTATTACATTTTCTTCTACTCTAGAATTATTTTCATCTTCAATAAACTCATGCAATTCACTATCAGGATCAGCAGTACCATTATTTACTTTTGCATATAATGATGTAGTTGGTACAGTTAACAATTCAAGTTTCTCAATTTTTTCTAACGGTATTCCCAATTCATTAGCTAAATCTTGCTTAGTATAACCAGGATTTAAAACGGCTAACTTTTTCTTAGCATTTTCTATCTTTCTAACCACTTCATATGTATGTACTGGTATTCTAATAGTTCTTGATGTATCAGCAAGTGATCTTCTAATTGATTGATTAATCCAAAATGTTGCATATGTACTAAATCTACATCCTTCATTATAATCAAACTTCTCTGCAGCCCTTAAAAGCCCCATGTTGCCATCTTGTATTAAATCTAAAAATGATATTGATGCATTACATGCTTGATTTATATAACATTTTGCTATAGAAATAACTAATTTTAAGTTTCCCTCAATTAATTTTTGTTTTGCTGCCTCATCTCCATTCGCAGCCATTTTAGCATATTCAATTGACTCTTCTGGTGCTAATGCCGGAGGTAAACTATCAAAATAAGTTTTTGTTAAATCCATATCATGACTTTTTTTACCCATTTCATAAAATACATTTATAGGTGCTTCTTCTGTGCCATATTCTTTCTTATCTAAATAGGATGTATAAATAGTTAAAAGACTAACAACTGTATCATTTGACATAAATAGCTCACACATATTAGTATTTATATAATCTAGAACACTACGCAACCTATGAGAATTTTCCACTAAATCACTCATAGTTTTTTCATCCAATGTTATATTATTTTCATCTAAAAAAGTTAATAGCTTTTTTATATCCTCTATCTTTTCTATGTCACTTTCACATTTGAAATTTTTATTTATATATTTAATTACTTTGTCGTATACAAAACCTTTTCTCATTTTTTTACCCCCACTTTTTAATTCGTTAAGATTATATCACATTTTATACTATTTGTCAAACTATTTTATTTTTTTGGCAAAAAAAAAGGACTTATCTACTACGTCCTTCATTATAATCTTCTTGCTCAACACCAAATTCATCTACGCCTATAGTACCATTTAATCTTTCATTAAACATCCTATTTTCAATTTGAATATCTATTGGTTCTTCAAATGATTCTGCATGACCCACTTTTTTATCCGGTTGTTTCATATACTTATCATAACAAGCCCAAGCTAAATCTTCATTTTTAACCAAATCTTCAGCTAAAACATTTTCAATGTCAATGTTAGATGAGGCTAAACTTTCTAGATAAATTTCAGTTATTTGATCTAATACTGAGTCATTAAACTCAATATCAGCATTACCTAATACACCTCCTACAAATTTTTTTGCTTCCATAAATATTTCTAAATTATCCATTTTCATCCCTCCTATATCAATCCTTTTGGATATAATTCATTTATAGATTCAACACCTAAAATGCTTAGTTCCCTGTTTAAGTACCCAGCATTTATTTTTTCACTTATATATTTTTTAGCATCAAAATTCTCATTAGTAAAGTAATTTGACATTGTTGCTATTAAAGAAAGAAGGTTTTTCTCTATGCTATCCAGTATAGCAAAATATTTTTCACTAAACATACTTCCTCTAAAATTTGTAAGTTCATCAAGAGAATAGTAATAATTATCTAATAATACTATTATTTGCATAAAATTTGTCCTAAGTTGCTTAAAAAATTTCTTCCCATCATTTTCAAAATATGGTTTTAAAATTTGTATGCCATTAGTTTCAACTAATAATTCAGCACATAATCTTGATAAACCATAACCATTAGGTTCATTCCCCGAAAGAACTGTTAAATAATCAGTTATACCTTCGTCAAGGCCAATCATAGTATATTTATCTCTATAACCTTCACGAACAACTCTAATTCCCGTACTAGAATTTTTATCATTTTTATCTCTATTAGAGCTTGATACATGAAATAGTTCATGAATATAAGAACTCTTATCAGTATAAACAAGTTTATTAAAATCTTTCATATATTGGCCAACAGCATTTTTTTCGGTACTTAAAGTAACCTCTAAATCTTCAACATTTTTATCTAAATTATCTGTTGGAAAACCATAATTTAATAAAACACTTCTTACAAGATCAACATATTCTTTATTAACTTCTTCTTTATTTTTATAATTTTTAGGCATAAATTTACTATTAATATAATCAAGTGAACCCATATTATATGCCTCCTTTATTAATAATCTTAATGAATTCTACCACTCTATTTATTTCTTTGTTTGATATAAAAGGAGTTTGCAATTTAATAAGTTTATTATCTCTACATTTTACTAAGGCAGAACCTTTATCTTCTAATAAATCAGAACCTTCTATATTTAAATAAGTGGACTGTTTTTTATCAGTTAAATCATAACTAATTATATATGGAAACTTATTAATCATCCTACTAGAGAAATCTTTTTGTATATATGCATTTGTGGCAAGTACTAAATGTACTCCTAAAGATACACCATTATCTATAATCTCATTTATTATTTTATTAATGCCATCATACTGCATTACATCAATAGATTCATCTACTATAATAAATATTTGAGATAATTTATTCTCGCTATTCTTATTATGTTCTAAAATAGTTTTATCATTTAATAATCTTTTTCTGTCTTTTAATAGTTTTAATATGAAGTTTAACTTATCAGTATCATACTCTTTATCAGTGTCAACCATTAAATGAGGAATACCGTCATATTCTCCTAACTCAATTAATTTAGGATCAAAGAACATAAATCTCAGTTCATCTGGATTATTCTTAAGTAATAGTGTTATTATCATATTATCTAAAAATACACTTTTCCCACTACCAGTTGTTCCACATATTAATAGTGCAGGAACACTTTGCATATCAATATAGTATTTCTCACCATAAGTATCTATACCAAGAGGTACTGTTAGTTTTTTAGATAAATCTTTTTTAAAAATCATTTTACTCAAAGAAAAATAATCACTATCCTTATCAAATAATTCTTCTGACTTTGATAATAATTCTTTAGTTGGCAAAATATATTTATCTTCCATACATACCACCAATTTTATTCTATCACTAAAATTATTTTAATTCTACTAATCATGAAAAGATTGTGTAAAGTAAAAATATGTATTATAATATGCACTAAAGGAAAGGAAGAATATATGAAAGGTATATTATCGTTTGAAGAACAAATAAAGTATCCAAATAAAGACATAATAGATTTTGAATATGTAATGACTAGACCAGAGATAAAATTATTAATATTAGAAAAATATAAGTATGATCCAGCATTTAAAATGAAAGTTGATAATAAATATTTAACAGACTATGCCTTTAAACAAAGATTTGATAACTGCTTCGAAAGTTTATTAGATAGAAAAGGAATGACATTAAAAAAGTAAAACTAAAGTCAAATAGTTTTACTTTTATTTTTATTTAATAAATACTCATCACGAGTAATACCATACATAACTAAGTCTGTAAGACCACCGTAATAATAGAAAGCTCCAGATTCCCTTACTCCTTCATATTTAAGGCCTATATGTTCCATTACTTTCCATGTACCTGGGTTATCTTTAGCGCCACAGCTTTCTATTCTATTTAAATTAAGAGTATCAAATGCAAACTCAAGTATATGTTTGGCAGCCTCAGTAACATAACCACATCCCCATTCATCTTCTCGAATCCAATAGTCTATGCCAGCTGTCTTAGCTTTTTTATCATGTATATTTAGATATATACATCCAAGTATTTTGTTTTCTTCTTTCTTTACAATAGTCCATCTATAATAGTCTTTATCATTATATTTATTTTCATCGAAATAATCTCTATTTTTAATTAAATTATTGCCTACTTTAGACATACCTAAATATTTTCTAAGATTAGGATTTAATTGTATAAAGAAAAATTCATCTATGTCAGATTTAACTGTTCTTCTATATATTAATCTTTCACTTTCTAATGGTATGGTTCCGGTATTATTAATATCATTATAATCATGACCTTTAATATCAATCTCATTATTATTAACTTTATAATGAGGTCCATAATATTTAATATGTCCATCATTTACTTTAATAAATGAGTCTTCAGGAAGACAATCAAGAGCAATTACTTCACTTACTCTAAAAGACTCTTTTAATAATTCAATATTCTTAAAATCATAGTGCGGATAAATATTAAAATTGATTAGCCCAAGGCCTTCATAATCATATAATTTCATATTGTTTTCATCTTCGTATACTACTCTTTTTGATTGATTCATAGATCCTGCACTTACACCAATTACTAAAGGAATATTTTTAATATATTCTTTTAAACCATATTTATTAATACCCTCCATTTGTAAGTAAGGATCTCCTCCCATTAAGAATACAATGTCAGATGTTTTAAGTATTTCATGTGCTTCTTTAATAGAAATGTTAACATCAATCAAATTAACACATTTAAAATTAACACCAATTTTTTCAAAAAAAGTCACCATCTTATTTGAAACATCCTTTGATTTAACAGTATTAGTAAAATCACTAGCTATAAAAGTAATTGCACTTTGAGTTTTAATACTTTCATTCAAGCATGCACTTTGTTCTTCATTAAATCCATTTTCTTTATCTATACCACTAAATAATATATTTGTCATAGCGCCTCCTTATTTGTTATTTATTATATTTATAATCTTTTCTCCATGTGTTTTTATTTTAATTGGGCTTAATATAGCACTGAATTTCATATCTTCTATAGTTTTTGGCCTTAAAGCTACCAGTTTTTCTAGCTCCTCATTAGTAAATACATAATAAGCAGGTATATTCATTTCTTTAGATCTAGTACTTCTAAATGAAATTAATTTTTCTTTTAAAGCAGTATCGCTTATAATCTTAAAAGATAAATTATTCTCTTTTATGAATTTATTTGTATAATATTCATAATAGTTGATATTATTTTTTATGCTTAAATCAAAATATGACTTTGCACTAGCTTCCATTTCTTTTTGAGAACTAAGTGAAAAACTTTGATCTCTATGATTATAATCATATTGTAACTGCCTAACAAGAGCATCTGCTTTTATGACTCTATTTTTTATGTCTGCTGGGGCTTTAGATGTATTTAACAAAGACTCCTGATTAGCAACAACAACTAATACCTTTCTAAAATAGTTATAATTTTTAGCTGCAAATAATTTAATAATCTTTTTAGTATTAGCCTCCCAAATTTTTCTCATTACATCTCTTTGAGCTTCAACTTGTCTTAATGGTGAATACATACCCTTTTTAATCTTTTTGCCGCCAACATATATTTCTCTTATAAAATCGCCTTTTTCATTGACAGTAATGTTCCCTGTAAGATTTTTACATTCGATAAAATAATTAAACATAGGTGTTATAACTAAAAAGTCAATTTGTGCAGTCATATCCATATACTGAATTTTAATATCTCTTAATACATACATGCCTATATTAGACTTTTTAAGTTGATAAGCTATTTCATTTTCACCATCAAGTCCCTTTTTTACAATATACAATTCATCATTTATATTTTTATTTTTAGGATATTCTTCACTAAGTTTCTTTAATGCATCATATCTATCCTGTAATTCACTAGTATTTTTATAAAATATAGCGTCTTTAAATCTTAAATTTTCCTTGATATTATCAATTATAGAGTCTATCATGTTATTCACCCATTCAATTATAACACGCGAACGCAAAAAAAACAAAAGTAGCATTAAACTACTTTTGATATTTTCTTTTTAAAACTTTTTTATCATTTTTAATGTGTTCATTAAGTAAATTGTTAAGTCTATAATTTGATATATTACTAATTATTTTAAATGATTTAATAGTGTCAGTATCAATATGAACTAAATTAAATTCATTATATTTTTCATAACTTTTACCACAAAGAGCAGTTATATCAAAGTTATCTACTTTTAATACTACCATTCTTAAAGATTCATATTCAGTTGTAAAGTCTAGTACCATTCCAGGATCCACATTATTAATAATAGCGCTAATGTAGCTATAGTTGTTAAATATCTAGGACACATTAAAATTGAAAAAACCTTAAACACCTATACCCATCTATTTAACTCTACATTAAATGAAGTTGTTGATTTAAATGATAAGTTAGAGCAAAATAAAAGCTAGGATTTTTCCTAGCTTCTTTTAATTTTGATAATTTTGATAATTTAAATATTTTAATTGTTTATCTTTATATTCTTTATATACATCAGTATGGTTACTAATAAACTTGCTAACATTATCACGGTTACATGGATTTTGTTTTTTTATCATCTTATAATATGGCTTTATGCTTTTATCTTTTAATATTCTTATTAAACCTCTTATTCTATTTGAAACAGCTTCTTTTCCTAAAAACGGTATCATACCTTTGCTATAGAATCTTTGATAAGAATATATTGATTTATTCTCACAAAAGCTCTTTGGAATTAAAATGATTGCCATATTTGATTCGGAATCAAATGGTAAATTTAATGTTTGATTACTTACCCATTTTTGATCAGAATATGACCAATATTTTCGCTTAAGTAAAACCTTTTTTAAAGGAATATTGTATTTCTTACATTCTTCTTGGGTATATAATATTAAATCTTCTAATATAAGATTTGATATAAAATCAGATAATTTATCAACTCCCAATTTTTCAATCATAACTTCTGCATCAAATATATCTCCTATCATACCAGTTTTAACAGCACATGAGTCTTTAATCAAATCGAATATTTTCTTTCCTAAACGTTCTCCACCAGACAAACCGTTGGGCTTGTTTTTTGAATATCCTAATCTTGTTTCATTTATTTCGCTAAAATCCTTAGTAAATAAATATCCATTCTTATAATCATTATTTATTGCTAAGTTTAATAAATGCAAAAAATATTGTTGTACAATTAAACAACATCTTTTTCCCATTTCACTCTTGTCCATATACATCATCATTGGATCGATCCATATGGTATTGTCTTTTGTTAATTCTACATTAACAAAACTAGCATTATCTGGTATATTATATTTTGTAAATAATTTCATATTTGTTCCTCCTTCGTTGAAATATTTATAAATATAATAGTTACGGCTACAAATACTCATATATTATCTACTTTTCTTTTCTTACACCTTTAAATTTGCCACCAGTAGTTTTAACATCCATAAATCTACCATTTGTTGTATTTCTCTTCACAAATAAATTTGTTTTTGTATTTAAAACTTGTGATCTCTCGCATACAGCCCCTTTTCTGCAATTATCACCATTAGGTTTGTTTACTGCCATATAAAAAGTCCTCCTTTCTTAAATACTCAGAGAACATGTAAACATAATTCTATAAATAATCTTTTTTTAATTCATGGGTTGAAATTTGATCAAAGTATGCTATAATATTTATAGAACATGGGTTATAATTGGTTCTCCTGTTCAAATTTTGAATACAAATTTGCTTGTGTATTCTTGTATTTTTTGTAAGTGTAGCCATCAACTACATTTGCTATAAGGTATTTGCTCTATTGCTTGCAAATGCTTTTTTTATGCATTTTTAGCCTCGTAGAGACGTTTTTATGGTATAAACTCTGTACCTTATAACAACTACATTATAGCATAATAGGCCTGAAAAACAACAAATAAAGTTGATTAAAGCAACCAAATAAATGGTAAAATAAAAGGTATGTAAATGGTAATATGGAATTGGACAGTTTTGTGTCAATTCTTTTTTCATTAAAAACGGTACCTAATTGGTACCTAATTCTATTTTTAGAAAATTATCAAATCACTAAAACACTTATATTAATTAACAAAAAATGAGAGCACGGTTAAATGCTCTCTTCAGGGGGTCCGCTTTTGTACCGTTTTACCTCTTATACAAAAATTTAAAAAGCCCGTAAAATAAGGCTTTACGAGCACTCTTCAGTTTATAAGAGTTTAATATAATTCATATAAGTGTTAATGTAAAAGTTAATGTAAAAACAAAAACCAGGTATGATTTTTTCATATCTGGTTATTTTATTAATTATTTACTTTTCGGATTTTTTCAATTAGTTCACTTTTTAAATTTATCTTTCTATCAAAATAATTATCTATTAATGATTTTGAGTCAATTAGTATAATAGCAATTTTTAAATACTTATTTTCATATTCCTCACTTAATTTCCAATTGCAAACTGCATATCCACAATATATAACACGATTAGATGATTCGAATAGTTTTGAAGACATACTATAAGGCATAACAAATGCATTATAAATTGAATCATATTTCTCATCTAAATTAAAATTATTATTGATAAATTCACCATAAGTAACTTGTTTTTGTATTGAATCACTATTTGGTAAATCTTTATTTAAACCACTAATACCAAATTTATAATATTTTGAATCAATAATATAAAAGCTATTATTATCAATAAAAACTGTGTCTGGTCGTAGTTTAGAAGGAACGTATGGATCTTTTCCATTAATAAAATAATTGGTAGTTGGATAATATTTATCAATATCTAAATCGCCAAATAATGTATTAACCATATATTCCCATACATGTTCATATTTTTTTACTCCATAATCCCTAATTGGATTATTTCCATTATCTATCTGTTCTAACAATATTCTTCTCAAATGATAAAGTAATAATTTCTTTCTATCATCAAACGTTTTTAATTTTTCCTTATCAATAAGTTGAATATAATATTTAATTCTTTTAGGGTTTGGCTTAATAAAATTAATTTTAGAAATTCCATTATACAAAGGTCCTATAGTATCAATACTTTTATCAACACAATATGAATGAATTTCAGTGATAATATTTTTATTATTAGAATTTTGTTCGACTACTGGATTTAAATATACTAAACTTTTTTTATTAATTAAAAACTTTGTTTTAAATGTCTTTTTCCAATTTATTTTTCCTACTTGTTGCTGAATATATACTTTTTCATTATCTGAATATAAACCATTCTCGATATAATCCGATAAGACCCACATATATGAATCAACAGGTAATCCATCACTATCTGCAGAATAGTCACCACTATCTTCATAATCTAATTTTTTTTCTTTAGCTAAAGAAATTGTTTTAAAAAGATTAATAACAGATTTTCTACATTCATTCTCATCTTCTTTTGGAATATCATATCCTAAAGGAAAAATAATTTTTATTTTTCCTTTATTATATTTGACACCAACAAAACTATCATTTGTATCATTAACATTAATACATAATTCTGATAATTTTTTCATATTCTATTCCCTATTATCAGTATTACTTGTATCTCTAGTAAAACTTATATTATCACCAAATACTTCTAATCCTTTTTCACTAAATGAAGTAACTAAAGAGTCAAGAGTTCTATACTTATTACTATCAAACCATGAATCTCTATTTATTTTTGCAACGTCATCCCAAATATATGATAATACTTTTTCTGCAAAAATTTTAGCTGCTTCTTTTGGATCAGATGTCGTTTTAATATCATCCCATTCATTACTTGAAATAAAGTAAGCACCTATTTGTTTATCTTCTCCATTTATATCTAATCCATTTTCTCCAGTAATATAATCGTTTATTTCTTTTACAAATTCAGCCCATGTAACATCAGACATAGGTATCTTATAATCAGCATATTTTGAGTTGAATATATCATTCTTAATATATTCCATTTTCCATCTTCTCTTAAATGCTGTATCTAATGTAAATACATTTTGATCACTAGTATTCATTGTACCAATTAGAATCAAATTAGATGGTATTCTTATATTATCTAAATCAAAATCTACAGAATATTTATTATCTATTGATTTATGTAAGAATGTTGAAATAATATAATTCTTTACTGGATATTCACTGCTGCCATTTTTTCTATCTAATAATTGAAACATATCTCCAAATATTGCTGCTGCATTTCCTCTATTTATTTCTTCTATTATCAAATAAGTATATTTATCTGGATTTAAGATTGCATTTAATAAAGCATCTGCAAATGGTCCTGATTGAACATCATAAAGAATAGATGTTTCATCTTTACTATTTAATTTTGGAATTACTTGTCCAACAAAATCACCGTTTGTATAATCTGGATAGAAAGTAGTTCTAAATACTCCACCTTTAGAAGGATCTTTTTCTATTATTTCATGTTCAACATAATGGCTTTTTCCACATCCTGGTATACCATATACAATTTTATTATATCCTCTATCTAATCTTGTTGAATCAATAGATATAATTTCATTACTCACGATATCATCACCCTCCTCTTCTATATCATTATTCGAAATTTCATTAATATATTCCCATAAAGCACTTCCTAAATATTGTGGATCATTATTTTCTATTTCCTTAATTTGTTTTCTTAAATATTTATTAAGAATAAAGTTTAATTCTTCAGCTTGCATATCACTGCTATAATCTAATCCAAAATATTTCATTGATTGTTGAAGTTTTTGTCTTGAACATACATTTATAAATTTTGTTGGATAATAAACATATAATAGTTTAGTTAAAACTAAGTTCATTCCTTGTAGAAGCGGATACTTTGAAGAAGCTCTTAATGGTTCTTCTATATTCTTACACTCTAGGAAGAAATCAGCTAATTGGTTCTTAAATTGATCCCAATATTCAATTGGATTATCGATTTTTTTATTTTTAATACCATAATAATTTCCATCGTCTCTCTTATAAAAACCATGTTTTGCTGATGTTGCTCCACCTATACCTGGCCCTGCATTTTTATATTTTCCAAATTCTAAATAATATGACAATGTATTTTTATAATTATCAGTTCCAAGAGCATATTCTTCTATTGATAATTCTCTTAATCTTTCAATAGGATATTCTTTCTTAAATTCTTCTCTCTCAACAATATATTTTTTCTCATTATCATCATTTTTTAATCTATTTAAATTATTTAAATAGTATTCTCTAAAAGCTTCAATCGGATCTTCTTCTTCTACTTCATCATCAATTATAGAATGTATATAATTAGATAATTCATTATTTATTTTCATACCACCTTGTGGTGCAGCTGATAAACCATGTTCTAATAGTGAATTAAGCGAAAGACGTTCATCATCAATTAATTTAACTTTTCTTAATCTTACATATTTTTCATCGCTATTTGACTCTATAATTTGCGTTTTCCAAAATTCTTTATCATCTACTGCTTCATCAGAATTAACATCAATTTTTTCAACTTTTGTAATTGCAATAATTTTTTGATATGGTACAGTACCATATAAATAAACAATGTCACCAACACTATAATTTCTATTTTGATGCCAATCTATTAGACCGTTTTTATTTAAAGCCCCTATATGATCATAAACATTAACATTAGCTGGTAATAGCCATTCAGTACTTGAATTAACCTCATTTAATGAATCTTCAACATTAAAAGAATCATCTAAATAGCTTCTAATACTACTTCCAATAAATGAATAAATTGTATCACCTGTTTTTCTTAATTTGTTAATAATAATTCCTTCATATCCCTTAAATGGATAATAAAGACGCATATTACTAGGATTATCATTTCTATTAGTTGAAATATTAAATCCATTCAAAATATTGTATGGAATGTTACCATTTTCATTAGCATTTAAAATGTTTCTTTCAATATTATTAATTGACATTTCAAACAAATAATTATAAATAATCTCAGAATAATAAGATTGATAATTTTGTCTTCTTAATAATATTTCTTCATTTTCATTTACTTTTTTAGGCAATTCTATAAAACCTACAAACTTACTATCAAATTTGTAATTTTCTTCATCATTAGGTCTAGTATTTGAATAGTATTCCAATATTTTTTTAACAATTGGTAAATCAAAATTAATGTTAATTTCACTTGAATTTTCATCAATCAATCCTGCTGTTCTCAAAAGATTTCTCCATATATCAAAATGACATGGAGGAACTTGTTCATTAGTATTATATGCAACATTGTTATTTCTGTTGTAAATAATAGTATTAACTGCTTTTAAAATACTTTCTTCTGTTCCATTAACATTATTTATTACAAATTTTAATTCATTTTCAGTAATTGATGAAACTGTATTATTTTTTCTTAATAATAATGATATTTTTAATAATACTTCAAGTGGCCTAATTAGTACTCCATCATTTGACACAACACGATCAATTAAGAACAATAATACAAACTCTTTTGATGTCAATTCATCATTTAAATATAAATTTGCCATTTCGGTCAAATTTTGACCATCATATATTCCAAATTCTTTTAAAAATGTTGACCATCTTCTTCTAAAAAAGCCATGTGGTTCAGTATCCTCTCTTAAAGAAACTACACCTTGTTCTACCATCTTATTTTCAATATCTTCTACTGAATTAGAATCTCTTATTATTTGTATTACCTTTTTCACTTTTTGTTCATCAAAATTAATTGTCCTATCAATTGTAAATAAAGCCATATTTCTTACCTCCTATTTAAACTCCTCTACTTTTAAAATTTCTTTCATTATTGCTATCATAACATCAACAACAATACTATTGCCTGCCTGCTTATATGCTTGAGTATCAGATACAATAATTTTAAATGAATCATCATATCCCATCAAGCGCATACATTCTCTTGGTGTTAGTTTTCTTAGTTTGTTCTTATATGTAACATAATTATCTACACCAGCTCTATGCATTTTATGCATAGTTGCAAGTAAAGGTCTTGCTATAGATAAATCAACTTCTGGTTTTGTATAGTAATTCTTAGTACCGGTAGACATTACATGCTTATAAACTAAATCACTTAAAAAATATTTGTCATCAATATCGCTAGCTTCCCTATCTAATACTATTTTACCATCTTTTGAAGTAAAATTGCCAAATTTTGTAGTTGTTTCTAAAAAATCTTGAAGTGTGTAATTTAATGTTTTCTTTCTTGGTTCTGATATATTTTTATCTTTATCTTTAAATCCTACAACAATTAGTCTTCTTCTAGTTTGAGGAATACCAAAGTCCTTTGAATCGAGAACTCTAAATGAAAAATTATATCCTAAGTTATTAAATACATTTTTTATAACTTCCCATGTTTTGCCTCCATCATGTTTTAGTAATCCTTGAACATTTTCAAAAATAAATACTTTAGGTTGAATTTCTTTTACTAACCTTGCATATTCATAAAATAGAGTTCCTCTTGTATCTTCAAAACCCTTTTGATATCCCATAATAGAGAATGCTTGACATGGGCTTCCACCAACAAACAAATCCACTTTATTTTTATATTTTCTACCATCTAAAAATCTTACATCATAATGAAAATCTTTTTCATCTATATCATAGTTAGCAAAATATGTTGATTTAACAAAATTTGTTTTCTTAACTTTGCTATACAGCTCATCCTCATATTGCTTTTGTTCTTCGATTGTCTTTAAAGAAAACATTTTTTTTCTTACTTCTTCTTCATCAATATCTTTTAATTCTATATCTCCATTATCGCATGCAAATACTATTTTGTAATCTAAATTCATTCTTTTAAGTGCCCATTCAATTGAACCAATGCCACTAAATATTGTTGCTAATCTAATCATTTTTATCCCCCTCAAAAACATTAGTCTTTATGATTTCTCTTATTATCGATTCTAGTACATTTACAACAATTGAATTTCCACATTGTCTATACATTTGTTGATCTGGTACAGCTATTTTAAAATCATCATCATATCCCATTAATCTTAAACATTCTCTAGGTGTAAGCTTTCTTGCAACACCTTTTTCATTTTGATATTCACCAACATAAACTTCTTTTGGATATTTTTTATTTGGATTATATTTTTCAAAAATCATATCTCCACACCAATTAAATTGTTGATTAGCTGCTTGTGTTCGTGCTATATCAGAGTTTATACTTACTCTTTTTTTCAAACTTAATGGTTTTGTAATCCATTTAAATCCTTTTTCGCCATGATAATAACTATAATCAACCTTTTTTTCTAGAAGATCTTTCATTGTTATTTTTAATTCCTTTTTAGGAATCTCAGAAGGTGGTAAAATATTCAAATCATTTCTTATAGCCACAACATAAATCCTTGTTCTATTTTGTGGTATACCGAAATCTTTTGCTGATAATTTAAACATTCTCCATTTATATCCTAATTGGTCAAAAACACTCGAAATAACTTCCCATGTTTTCCCTCCATCATGATTTAACATTCCAGGAACATTCTCATAGATAAATACTTTAGGTTGAATCTCTTTAACTAATCTTGCAAATTCATAAAATAGAGTTCCTCTTGTATCTTCAAATCCTAATCTTTTACCACTTATTGAGAATGATTGACATGGACTTCCACCAACAAATAAGTCTATTTGATTCTTATATTTATTTCCATCTAAAAATCTAATATCTTGGTAAAAATTTTTATTATCTAAATTATAATTTGCTAAATATGATTGTTGCATGTAATTTACTTTACCTGTTTTATCATATAAATTATCTATATAATACTTTTTTTCATCATCTGATAGTTTTTTTATTTCTTTTTCTATTTCTTCTTTAGTTTCTTTTAATTCCCTTTCACCATTATCACAAGCAAAAACAATTTGATGTTTAACACCTATTCTTTTAAGTGCCCATTCTGGTGAACCTATTCCACTAAATACTGTTGCTACTTTTATCATCATATCACCCATAATAATAATATCATATATCCGGCTTTTTGTCAGGCATTTATCCGGCTTTTTTATTATTTTTTAAAATTTAAATTTAAATTAATTATAAAATAAGGGGAAATTTGAAAAATTCACCACTCTATCCACCTATGTAATTCACCACTTGTAATCACATTTTAAAGTGATAAAATATTGTAAAATAGAATTAATTTAATTAAAAGGTACGGAAAAAGTACGGAAAAGGATACCCAAAAGGAAGGGTAAAAAGTACGGAAAAGGACAATTGAAAGGTACTCTACTATCGTGATAAAATTGTATTATATGAAATAAAACTAAAAATTTTCATATGGAACTAAAAACGACAGTTTTCGACAAAAAAGTACAAATCCTTATAAAATAAGGTCTCGTGAGCAAAAAAGAACGAAAAAAACACAAAAAAAGAACAAAAAAAACACAAAAAAAGAACAAAAAAAAGACTGAAAATCACCTTAAATTCACTAGGTAAATGCACTTCCATTTTGAATTTCAATATGGTAAAATAAGTATAATAAGAAAAAATATCGGAGAAGATGAATTCACATCTTCTTTTTTATTGTCCCAAAGATTTGGAGGTATAAAAAATGAAAAAAATAATGAATCCCATATAGTTAACACTATACAATAACGAAATTACAATATATATGATTAATTGAGGAACACAGTTAATCCCCAATTTTGCAAGTGCAAAATAAGTTTGATATCACAAGAAAGTCTTATTTATAAGGCTTTTTTTGTTGTGGTGATATCAATCTCTTATGCTCTTACATAATTAGTTATTAAAAATAGCTAATTAGTGTGATAGAGAATCCCATACGTGGGATATAGAGAGGAGGTGATTTTATGACAAAAAGAAGAACTCATATATCAATTGCGTTTGATATTGACGATCAAATTCAAGAATATTCTAATTTAAAGAAAATTAGTTACTCTGAAGCAGTTAGTCAATTAGTATCACTAGGATTAAATAATATGAATCTAGTTAAGACAATTGATAGGACTAATTCTCTACTAGATAGAATTTATTCTAAGAGTTGCTACATTGTTGCACTACTTGAACAAATCTATTCTGATTTTGAATGGGACAAAATAACTAATCCAAAAGAAAGCAAAGCTTTAAATAAATTTAAATCTAAATTAAGCAAGTACAAATTAGAAGATTAAGGAGATGATTATATGCACAGATATCTAATTAGAATTAGAAAAGAAGTATTTGATTTATTAAAAGTAGAAGCTAAAGCAAGAGGAATAAGTATTAATGATTTTATGACTTATTGTATTGAAGTTGCATTAGCTGAATATATGAATGAATCAGCTGAAGCATTTAAAGATTCAGTTAAAGACAAAGCGATTCAAAGAGAAAGGAAACGATTACAAAGTGAGCAAGAGCCATGGAAAAATGTATTATGATCTTTTGAATGATAATTTGAGTAAGAGCACAATCGTGCTCTTTACTCTCCTATTATCTAATTCAAACCAGAAAGGATATGCATTTGGATCAAATAAATATTATGCAGAAAAATTAAAATGTACTACAAGAACTATATCTTCTTTATTAAGAACTCTTGTTAATAAGAATTACATAATTATAGAACATCCTAGAAGTTTTAAAAGGAAGATATATATTAGAAATAAATTTCCTACATAATAGAAAGAATATTCTATCTTGATAGAACAATTTATCTAACATAATAAATAAAGATAATATATAAATATAATAGTTATACAAAGGCCTTAGTAAAAGGTAAAGGAGGTTTCGGTATGAAAGATTTAGTAGACTATATAAAATATCATGGATATATAACAAGTATTAGAGATAATGTAGATAAAGACTATATCTGGTTTGATATATGTCAGAAAGAACAATATAAGGATAAAAATGGTGTGGATAGGACTAACCTATCCTTTTTTAGTGCAAGAATGTATATTGAATATACATACAAGATTGAATTAAGAGTTGGTAAAGATGTTTATGTAGAAGGAATACCTAAAGGTTACATAGATAAAAATGGTCATAGACAAAACTATATCCATATTTTAAAAATAAATGATTTAGAAGTTAATAAAGAACCACCACTTTATGGTGATGGATATTGGAATGGACAAAAAATTGAAAGTGAAGAAGCTTCACCAGAAGAACAAGCATATATGCAAAAATTAATTAATGAAATCACAGGGGGTGAATAATATGAATGCAGAAGATACATTAAAAATAATAACTAAACAATGGTGTAACCTAACTGATCTAATGAAGTTATTAGGATGTGGAAGAAATAAAGCATTAGATGTAAAAAAACAAATTAAAGATAAATTAATAAACGAGGGATATTTTATTCCAGGTAATGATTTACCTATGCAAGCTGTTGTTGATGTTTTAAAAATAGATATTGATAGATTAGAAAAAATTATTAAGTTGGGCATATAACCTGACTTTTTTTTGTTTTTGTGCTATATTGGAGTTGTATAAGAGGTAACTCAGTATAGCAATATAAGGAGGTATAAATAATGGCTGTACTACAGTTACCAAAAGAAAGAGCTACCAAAGATGGTAGACGTTGGTATTTTTACGACAAAATAAAAGTCGATGGAAGAACTAAAGCTTATATGTCTAAAAGTTATATGACTAGAAATGAAGCACTAAAAGCTGAAAGAGATTTCTTAGTTGGATATGAAACTAGAGAGATAAATGTTACTAGTATGACATTTAAACAACTATATGATGAATTTTATGAATATAAGAAAGATAAAGTTAAAGCAACTACTCTAAGATCATATAGAAGAAATATTCTTCAATTAAGTGAATTCTATGAATTAAAAATAAAAGATATAAGAATAGAACACTATATAGCATGGAGAAAAAGAGTTGGAAATCTAGATTCCGCAGATAAAACTAAGAATGGTTATTACAAATTATTAAAGACTATTCTTAACTATGGAACTAAATGGCATGATTTTAACTTCACTTCAATCTATAACCGAATGGAAAAGTTTAACAATCCAAATAAACCACCAAAAGAAATGCAATTCTATACATGGGAAGAATTTAAACAATTCTTATCAGTTATTGATGATATTAAATGGAAAGCATTATTTGAAGTATTATTCTTTTGTGGATTACGTAGAGGTGAATTAAGAGGTCTTTCTTGGGATAATATAGATTTCTTTAATCACGAACTATCAGTTGTTAAGAATGTAGTTCAAGAAGGAGAATCAGGTGATTATATAGTTACTACACCTAAAACAAGAACTAGTGTTAGAACACTACCTGTTCCAGAAAGAGTTATGAATGATCTTCATGAATTATATCTTCAAGAAAAGAAGCAATATGGATTCACTAATAAGTGGTATGTATTTGGAGATAAAGAACCACTATCAGCTAATGTACTTAGACACCATAAAAATGATTACACTAGAGATGCTGGAGTTAAACAAATAAGAATTCACGACTTTAGACATTCATGTGCATCAGTATTAATAAATAATGGCGCTAGTATCATGATTGTTGCTAAATATCTTGGACATGCTAAGATAGATGAAACACTAAATACCTACTCTCACCTATTTAAAAATAAGATGGATGAGATAGTAAAAACTATGGATAATTTAGAGTAAAAAATACTCTACATTAACGAGTGGTTAATGTAAAAGTTAATGTAACCACTAATTTTATAAAAAACAAAAATACGGAAATCCTTTATTTATAAGGGTTTCCGCTAATTTTAAACGATTTCCCGCCGGGTGCAGGGGGCTCGGTATAACGAACTACTTGATACCTTAAATTCCCGTAGTTTCCTCTAAAACTCGTCAATTTTCCTTTCAACTCCACTTGAAAAACACTTGAAAATATAGTCAAAGTGTATCTAAATATGTATCTAATTACAATTTTTCTATATAATCAATAATATAATCACAACATAAATTAAATTCTTTATCCATCTCTTTTTTAGTAGTTAATTTATATGAAACAAAATTTGATCTTACTTTATTTATAAAGTTAACATTATCCAAATCTTTATTTGAATCAGTAATATATTTTTTTAGTTTTTCTTTATCAAATGTTGCTTCATCTATATTTTCAACATTATTTATACATTCTAATGAATTAAATCTTGGCACATAACCATGATTTATTAAATAATAATCATATAAAGCACATTCTCGATGCTTAATATCTTTTATTTTTTTAAATGGTAAGTAAACATCTTTTCCTTTAATACGAAGTCCTATATCATTACCATTTTCATCATAAATATAAAAGTTTTCAAATAGAAATGTATTAAAAAATTTATCAGTTAAAAGATGTAATAAATATCCCATCATAATTGGATTGTTTAATTTATCTTTATATTTGTTTACGAATAAATCAGGATTACAAGTTCCATTTACTCCATTTTTTCCATTTTGAAAATGTGCTAAAGTATGATCTTCTTCTAAGCAAATATCAGGTAATACACTTCCAAGCATAAGACTATCTAAATCCACTTTTAGTTTTTCATTAACTTTATTAGCAACTGCTAAATGTATTTTGTGTGTTGGCATATATCTTCTCTCCTCAACTATATCAATTATAACATATGTTTAACAAAATCCAACCAAAACTCCTAGAAAAAGAGTTAAACAACTTGAAAACCTTATAAATAAAGGATTAATCAATATAAATATAAAAATTAGATACATTTTAGATACCAAAAAATGTATCTAAAGTGTATCTAAAAGTATAAATTTCAAAGTAATAATTCTTACAATCCCTTTATTTATGGATAAAAAACGAGAGTCAATTATTCATGACTCTCTTTCAGGGGGTTTTGGTTGAATACATCCACACTTATATTCGTAGAAGTATTCGTGACATATTTCTATGTCAATTTAATAATATAATATTATAGTTTTTTTGTCAATTTATTTTTTTGATTTTTTACATTTATTATGTAATCTTTTAATTCTGACCATTCTGAAAATCTTTTACAATTAGTTTCTTTTTCTATATTTAAATTAGAGTTATAAACTAGTGAGTCTATTCCTAATTTTGTATTTATAAGTTCACACGTTGAGATAGAGTCATCTATCATAATATCTATTTTCTCATCTTCACATGCTTTTAATTTGTTTCCTTGGCCTACTAGTAACTTATCATACTTTATTTTATTTTTATCTAAATATTCTTTTGTTTCTTTATAAGCATTTCCAAAATACATATCACTTCTTGATGTAATAAAATATATTTCACATCCCTCTTGAATTAAATAGTCTATTGAATCTTTTACATCATCTTTTAATTTAACTCCTCTAATTAATTCAACTGCATGATCATGATAAAACTTTTGTAGTTTTGGAGTATCTAAGATACCTCTCATTATCTTCTCAATACTTAATGAAAGTTCATGACTATATTCTTTATCATATTTACTTATTAATACTTTTAAATATTCAGATGTTTCAGTTATTGTGTCATCTATATCAATTCCTATTTTCATAAATTACCTCTTTTTTATTAACTGAACTCCATTTTTAAAATCACTTACTGTTTCAGTTTTAAACATTCTTTGTTCAAAATAACATATAAACTCTCTTAATAGATTCGATGGTTTTATTCTACCATAAGCTCCACAATCATTTATCAAATTATTTAATTTTTCTGATTCTAATTTTGCTAATGTTACTAGTTCTGATATAATAGTTTCTCCTAATTCTTTCATATTGTTCCTTAATACCCATATTTCATCATCATATGTAACTTCAAACATATCAGTATCTATTGCAACTAAAGAATTATTTGGTGTTAATATTATGTTTTCTTGATGCATATCATGCATCACAATACCTCTTCTTGATACATTAATGACTTCTTTTTCAAACTCTTCTAAGGCATTTATAAACTCATTTAATAATAATCTACCATCTAAGTTATAAATAACTTTTCCTTCAATAAAGTCACTCAAATACCCTCTAAAACACTTTTTAGAATATTCTTTTTCAAACACTAATATTTTAGGATACGCTATTAATTTACTTTTTTGATTTGTAAGTAATTCTAACTGAGGCAAATTAAAGCTATCTGTTTTATATTCTTTATATACCAGTGTATCACTATATCTATATACATTACCTTGTAATCCACTATTATCAATTAATTCCCTATGAAATTCATGATCTATTTTAGGCAATATCATTATATTATCCGCCATATGCACCTCTTGATTTCATAGAATATCACACTTATCAAAATATTTCAAGTAAACAAAAAGACGAAAACTACATTTCACCTTTCTTATTTTTCTTTTTATTAGATATTAATATACTAATTACCCCTATTAAAGCTCCAACTGCTGCATATATTAATATATTTTTGAAGCTTAAATCTTTTTTTATATCTTTATCTAATTCTTTTTGTACATCTTCAGTTTCATTTTTATACTTATCTAAAATATTATATTTAGCACTATCCATAATACTTTTCATAATAGATTCTTCACTTTCACTAAACTCACCTTGTTTTTGCATTTGAAATGTATATCCTTGTGCATTAACGACTGTATAATATGCTAGTACGTTATATTTAGATGTCTCATCATAATACTTTACTATTGCATATTTAGTTTTTCCATTATTATAAACTTTATAATCTTCTGATGAAACTAACTTACTAATCTCTTTAGCAACTTCTTTTACTATATTATCTGGATAATTAGATAGATTATTCATATCTTCAACTGGCTTAATTCTTAATATAAAATCAGTTCCTAATTCTTTAGGTGATGCATCTATATAAGCTTCATTCTCATTAAAGAAGTTTTCCATATATTCTTTAGTTAAACCTAAAGATTCTAATTCTTTATTATTATCTAAATTATATCTTGTAAATGCATACCAATCATCATTAAAATCTATAGAAAGATTAACCTCACTTAAATCAACAGTTTTTCCATATATACTAATTGGTATAAACAACATAAAACCAATCAATAAACATAATATTTTTTTCATAATATTTTTCCTTCCAAATCAAAGCCTTAATTCTTTAATGACTTAAACATTTTCTTCCATAAATTACTTGATGAATAATTTAATATTCCTGCTTTATATATTTTAAGTCCATATTTATATAATAAACCACATGTACCAATTAATAATAATATTGATATTCCAAGATCTAGTAATGACATCTCACCTATAGTATACATAACAGGTGCTAATATACCTGAAATAAACGGTATAAATGCAGCTATTTTAATAAATAATGCTCCTTGATATACAGATGCATATATAGCTAAATAATATCCTATCATTAAGAATATCATAACAGGTGTTAATATCTGGTTATAATCTTCCATATTAGTTGTCATACTAGCTAGTACTCCTATAAATAATGAATATGCAAAGAAACTAAATAACATTAATAATATAAAGAACGGTATACCACTTACTAATCTACTTGCTATATCACTTTGTAAGAACATGTTAATATATTGTGAAATGCTACTTACTGATACATTACTAGATATCACATCACTTCCAGGTATTCCAGTAGTTGCAACTCTTATTAATACTCCAACTATTACATAGAATATAAGCAACAAACCTTGAACTATCGCAAATACATTAGCAGATATTAATTTAGACAAAAAATGTATTTCAGGTTTTACACTTGATATAATAACTTCCATACTCTTAGTAGATTTTTCTTCATTAATTTCAGCACCTATCATTTGTATAATTAAAACTATAAGTAAGAAAAAAGGTACTATAAATATAATTATTATTATGCCGCCTATTTTCTCCATTAACTCTTCATTTTCATTAAGATTTTCATCTAAAAGAGTTCTTTTAACATCAACTGACTTATAAATATCATTTAAAGTATCTTGATCAATATTAGACCTTTCTAATGCTAAATTTGATTTAACTGTATTTAATGCATTAACTATATTTTGATATAATACAGTATCTATATAATCATATGAAATAATTTCTGCATTAAATATTTTGTCTACTCCTTTACTATCACTTTTAGTAATATGAACAATTATATCATCACTTTCATCTTTAATGATTTCTTTTTTTAGTTCGCTTACTTTTTTATCACTTTTTTCTACTTCTGCATTATAGTTATTAAGTACATCCAAATAACTATTTTTCATAGTTTCATTAACATCATCATAAATACCCATTTCATCTACTATATATACATGTGTTAATTTATCAAAATCCCCACCAAATAATTTAACAATACTATCTAAATTAATAAGAATAGCTATTACTATAAATAATACTAAATTAGTTATTTTAAATGATTTAGTATTTATTTTTCTTTTAATACTATCTTTTGTTAAAAACTTAAATTTATTTTTCATATGCCTCCCCTACTGTACTTACAAATATTTCATTCAAAGTTGGCTCTTCTACTACAAATTTAATTACATTATTACATTTTGATACTTTTTTAAATACATCATTTACATATTTAATATCTTCTATTTTAATATTATATTCATTTTTATTTTTAATAACGTCTTCTACACCTTTGATTTTTTTAATTTCATTTACGTCTAGGTCAGCTATTACTTTAATATTTTTCTTTCTATAATCTTCTTTAATTTTAGTTAATTTACCTTCTAGAACAGTACTACCTTTAACAAGTATAACAAGTGAATCACAAAAATATTCTATATGTTCCATCATATGTGATGAAAATATTATCATAGTTTTATTTTTTTTAAGTCTCAATATTACTTTCTTAAACATCTCTACATTTATAGGATCTAATCCACTAAATGGCTCATCTAATATCAAAAGTTTTGGACTATGAAGTATACTTATTATAAATTGTATCTTTTGTTGATTACCTTTAGATAACTCTTTTATTTTTTTATTTTTATATTCTTTAATATTAAATTCATCTAAATACTCATCTAGCTTTTTTTCCACTTCTTTTTCAGTCATTCCCTTAAGCACACCATAATATATTGCTTGCTCTAAAACGGTTTTGCTAGTTATTAAGCTTCTTTCTTCTGTTAAGAAGCCTATTTGATCAGTAAGAGTATAATCGATTTTTTTGCCATCTAAAGTAATTTCCCCTTTTGTTTTATCAAGAAGACCCATAATCATTCTAAATGTAGTAGTTTTACCTGCACCATTCACACCAAGCAAACCAAATATCTCTCCTTCTTTTATCTCGAATGATAAATCATTTACTGCTCTAAAGTCATCATAATATTTAGTAACATGGCTTACTTTTAACATATCTTTACCTCCATTCCATTTTCTATTCCTAAGTTTTCTGCTTCATCTTTATTCATATGATATTCTAGTACACATGTTTCATCAGATTTAATCATAACTTCATCAAGAGTTAACCCATTTACTTTTATTTTTACTATTTGGCCTTTAGAGACATTAAATTCTTTTAAATCTTCACTACTCATATGAATATGCCTATCAGCAATAATAGTTGACTCAACTGCTTCATACGTACCATGTGGTCCTACTATAGTGATAGACTCACTTCCCTTTAAGTTTCCACTACTTCTAACAGGTGGATTAATACATAAATATTCACAATCTCTTTCAAGTAATTCTACTTGTGTATATTTTCTACAAGGTCCTACTATACGAACATTTTCTATTTTCTTATTATTTTTTATTAATGTTACTGTTTCTTCTGCTGCAAATTGTCCTTTTTGTACTAACATTCTTCTAACATTAAGATTATAATCTTTACCAAATAGTATATTTAATACTTCACGTGTTACATGTATATGATGATTAGATATAGCTGATTTTATTATCATAAAAGTATCCTCCTACTACATTATAAAATATTTTCATTTAAAATTGAATAATTAATCACAAAATAATCTATGTTTCATTAAATAATATTAAAAGGGGATGATAATTTGAACGGTAGTTATTATAAAACTCCAGTATTCTTAAATGATATAGAAAGGGATTCAAATAAGCCAAACAATTATCAAGTAGATTATCCAATGGAACAAAGTTATATTGAAAATATAATAAGAAATAACATTGGTAAAAAAGTAAGAGTACACGCATCTTTTAGTGATTCAGTTGAATGGAGAGATAGAGTATTTACAGGTATAATTGAACATGCTGGTAGAGATAATCTTGTTTTAAATGATGTTGAAAATAACAAGCATTACTTAATACTTATGATATATGTTGACTTCTTTGAATTTGATGAGGAAATAATTTACGCAAAATAACTTTAAATATAATATAATTTTTGCTATAATATCTAAGTAGGATGTGATTATATGAATACATTAAATATTATTGCTTTAATATTAGTTATTTTGATTATTCTTATTAGTTTAATTACCATTTTATTTAAGTGTCATAATGAAAAACTAGAATCAATCATTAAAAATTTAGATAATACCGAACAGGAATGCTTTGATAAATTAAAAAATAAATATGATTATATTATAAGACTCATTAATATCATAGAAGATAAATATAAAATTGAAAGCAAAGTTTTCGAAGATGCAAAGAAAATGAAAATAGACTCAATCAAATCATATAAAAATGAAAAAATACTTAATAAATGTTATAAAGAAATACTACAAATAAAAGAAGATAATAAAAAAACTAAAGTAAGAAGTTTTAAAGATATAATAAATGATTACGAAGATAACGAACTACTAATAATATCACTAAGAACTTATTATAATAAATACGTTCTAGAATATAATAACTTAATAAAAAAATTTCCTTATAATATAATTTCTAAGTTTAAAAAATATCAACTTAAAACTCTATTAGAAGGAAAAGAATTAACAAATAATTTTAATAATTCTTTGGAAGTGTAAAATTCACTTCTTTTATTTTGTTTTGTTTTAAAAAATTATTAGTTTTAGAAAATGGTTTGCTCCCAAAAAAACCATTTCTAGCTGAAAATGGACTTGGATGAGTACTTTCTATTACTAAATGTTTAGGATTCGTTATTAATGCTTTTTTACTTCTTGCAAAGCTACCCCAAAGTATAAATACAACTGGTTCTTTTTTTAAATTTAAAAGTTTTATTATATGATCTGTAAGTATTTGCCATCCTAAATCCTTATGAGAGGCTGGAGAGTCTTTTCTAACTGTAAGTACTGAGTTTAATAAAAGTACGCCTTCTTTAGTCCACGGACTCAAATCTCCACAACCTTCATTTTTAATGCCCAAATCATAATATAGTTCTTTAAATATATTTTGAAGACTTGGTGGTAATTTAACTCCTTTTTTAACGCTAAACGAAAGGCCATGAGCTTGACCTTCCCCATGATATGGATCTTGTCCTATAATAACAACCTTTGTATCTTTATACGATGTAAATTTTAAAGCATTAAAAATATCATCCCATTTGGGAAAACATGTATAGTTTTCATATTCTTCTTTAACTTTATTCATAAACCTCTTAAAATTTGGACTTTCCCATACACTAGATAAAACTATATCCCAATCATTACCTATCATATTTTTCACTTCCTAATAATTTTATTATACTATAAGTATTAATAATAATCATAATAAATAATAAATAATCTAAATATTTCCAAATAATACTATTGTCAAGAACTATCCCAAGTAAACAAACTATTATAAATAATATCTTAAAAATACTAAGTAAAATCTTACTTGCAGTTAGATACTCTATATAATTTTTGCCAATATAATATCCACTTAATATTGTAGTAAAGCCAAATAAAGTAAACGTAATTATTAAAAGATATACACCAAGTCTACCACTTGTCATATAAAATACTGAGTTTATTAATAATATATAGTCATCAATAATATTACCGTTATATAAATATATTAATAATAAAGATGATATAAGTAGTGTTATAACAAAAGATATAAAATACATACCAAGTACTTGATATCTCATACATATATCAGAGTCATTTTTATCAGCTGCCGATGAAACAGAAGTCGTGCCAACCAATGTCTCATTCATAAATATACTTCTTTTAATACCTATTACCATACCGGATAATATTGATTTAATTGAAAAAATGTCATCAAAATTATATTTAAAAGACAAAATTAATGTATCAATATTTTTAAATATACTGTAAAAACACATAATAACAAATATAAAACACATAATTGGAACTACTTTATTCATAAGCTTTAAAACTGAATTAATAGATAAATCTATAGTAATTAAAAGTATCAAAAGCACACAACATATTATAATTGATTTATTAATATTTGTATTTAATATTATAATATTACTTATAGTGTTTAACTGAATCATTTGGAAAAAGAAACAATAAACTATTATCAAAAGTATACAAGAAAATAATGCAAGTATTTTGCTATTAATTCCATATCTTAGTATGAAATAAGGTCCTCCAATAAAGTTATCTTTATTTTTCATTCTATACTTTTTACCTAAATATGATTCATAATAACATATTGAACTCATTAGAAATGAAAACAAGATTATCCATATTATTGATCCAAAGCCGCCAACTATTACACATACAGTTGTGCCAATAATAGAGCCAACTCCTACTTTTGTACCAAGTGTTAAAAACAATGATGTTTTGTCCTTACTAAATAACTCATTTATTCCTAGTTTATAATTTCTATACTTAATTTTCTTACTCACAAAGATTGAAAGTACAAACATAAATATAGTCAATATTGTCCACATACTAAATAATATTTTTATAATTAAAAAGTTATCACTATTTATGATAACTTTCATTATTCATTATTTTAAATGATCTATAAATTTGTTCTAATAAAATTGCTCTAAAAAGTCCATGTGGAAATGTTAATTTAGAAAATGATATCAACTCATTACTTAGGCTCTTAATCTTATCATCAATGCCATCTGAACCTCCTATTATAAATGTAATATTACTTTTACCATTATTAAATAAGTTTTCTAAATGATCTTTAAACTCAATAGAGTTATATTCCCTACCATATATATCTAATGAAATAATATAGTCATTCTTATTAATTTTTTTTAAAATCTCATCTTTCTCTTTAGTAATATTGCTATCTTTAACTTCGATTAACTCAATCTTATGATATTTAGTTATTCTTTTATAATAATCTTCTACCATGCTTTTTAGATATTTTTCCTTTAAAGAGCCAACTGCAATAATCTTTATCATTTATATAATTTAAGTGGATCCATCATGACACCGTTTTTATACATAGTTAAGTGAAGGTGCGTACCAGTACAAGAACCTGTACATCCCATTATGCCTATAACTTGTCCTTTTTCCACTTTATCTCCTGGTTTTACCATATATTTTGATAAGTGCATATATACACTTGTATAGCCACCATCATGATCTATTTTAACATTAGTACCTGCTCCACTATTCCATCCAGTTTGAGCTGATTTAACAGTTCCACTTTGTATAGCATAGATATTTCTTGATGAAGTACCAGTAATATCAACTCCACTATGAAAATGTTCTTCTCCTCTAATTGGATGAACTCTATATCCATAGTATGAAGATATTCTAAATGGTTTGCTTGTAGGCCATGCCCAATATGTTGTATTTCCATAATATACAACATTTTTAGCACCTACTACTATTATTTTATCAACTGCTTCACTTATAACCTCATTACTAACTTGTGCACTTTTTAAAATTACACCATTCATCTCTTTAGTGGCAAATGTAACTTTACTTAATCCATCCGAACCATTTTGCTTAACATACATATCATCAGCGCTAAGAGATTTATCATATTCTACTTTTGTTTCATGTTTGATTGTTTGAAGCTCTGTATCGAATGATTCAACAACTATATTAGCAATAGGTGATATTGGAGAGACTGTTACCTCTTGCCCTTCTGCTAAAAGAGCATTTTCACCAACAATATCAGGGTTAGCTATTAAAAAGTCCGATACACCAAGTTTATTATTATAAGCTATTGTTTCTATAGTATCATTATCTTTTACTGTATATTTATCTGTAAGATTAGTAGTACCAAATAAAAAGTATTGACTTAGTTCATCAGAATTAGTAATTATTTTTTCCTCTGTTGATACATATGTTTTTTTTATAGTAACATTTTGATCAAAATATACATTAGTAATTTCCATACCCTCTTCTTTACTATTACTATATTTTCCAGATAAATAATTATTATATTCTTCCTCTGATAAGAAAGCTAGTATTGTATTCTTAACTGCCACATCTAAATCTTTTTTATTTAATATATAGAACTTTCTTGAATCTTCTTCATCATTACCTTTAACAGATACTTCATATCCTTCGATTGTAAAAGGTGCTGAATCCTTTATCTCATTATATACTTCTTTAGGTGTCATCACATCATCATCGTATGTTAATACCTCTTGTACTTCTAACCCCTCAGGTGGATATATTTTACTAACACCATATTTCTTTTTAATTTCATCTTGTTCTTTATCTATAAGATCATATAAATCATCTTTTGATGAAATTAGTCCTACCTTTTTATCTGATAAATAAACTTGATAATATTTATTTACCTTTCTTTCTATAGGTTCAAATGTAATACACATATAAATTACAAAACATACAACTAGAAAAGTAAAAAATATTGTTGAAATAGATACTTTTTCCTTATTCATTCTCATCTTCCTTATTTATATAATTATCAAATGAACCAGTGTTCATTTTAAATATTAAGTCAACAGCACCAGTTTGACCTGCTCTGTGCTTAGCAATAATTAATTTAATTTTTCTATTGATATTACCATCATATTTTCCATATTCATCACTATGAAGAAATAATACAATATCTGCATCTTGTTCAATAGAACCAGATTCTCTTAAGTCTGATAGTTTTGGCGTTTTATCACCATCTTTTCTTTGCTCAACGCTTCTTGATAATTGTGCTAAAGCGATTACTGGAACATCTAACTCCATGGCTAATTTCTTAATATCACGACTTATTTCACTTACTTCTTGTACCCTTTGGCCAGCATATTTAGATGAACTTGATAATAATTGCAAGTAGTCAATTACTATTAAATCAAGTCCAGAATCAGAATTTTTTAATTTTCTACACTTTCTTCTAATTTCGCTTACAGTAAGTCCACCTGAATCATCTATAAAGAACTTTGTGTCAGAAAGTTCACTCATAGCTTCATTCCATTTTTTCCAGTCATTATTTTTAAGCTTTCCTGTTTTTAATACATCGCCATCTATTTTACCAACACACCCAAACATTCTCTTAGCTATTTCTTCTACACCCATTTCAAGTGAGAAAAATGCTATACTATTTTTATTCTTAATAGCAGCATTCAATGCAACATTTAATGCAAAGGCACTCTTACCACAACCTGGTCTACCTGCGACAATAATAACTTGTTTCTTTTGAAGACCTCTTGTCATATTATCAAAGTCATAATATCCTGTTCTAATACCAGTAAAATCAGTTTTAGATTCAGCAAGAGCTTCCATATTTTTTTGTACTTCAGGAAGTACATCTTGTATACTTCTTATATCTTTTCCCAATTTGTCATTATAAACGCTTAATATATTTCTCTCAGCATTTTCAACAATATCAACAATACTATCTTGCTCATTATAGCATTCTTCTTGTATTTTAGTTGTTTTATTTATTAAGTTTCTTAAAATACTTTTTTCAAAAATAATATTAATATAATAATTTAAATTAGCAGTTGAAGGCACTGAATCAATTATATCAGTTATATATTCTACCCCTCCTACTTTAGCTAAATCCTTATTCTTATCAAGTTCATTGCATACAGTTGCTACATCTACAGGTACATTGTTTGTATGTAAATTTTTCATAGCTTTATATATTATTCTATTCTCATCACTATAAAACATTTCATCGGTTACTTCATCCATTATTTTGTCAAGAGCAGTCTTTTCAAGAAAGCCACAGCCTAAAACAGATATTTCAGCATCAATATTTTGAGGTTCTTTTCTTGCCATAATCTACTCCTGTTTAATTAAAACTATATCAAATTCAAATTTTACTTTCTTGTGTAGAGTTATTAATACCTTATGTGTACCAAGACTATTAATATCTCCATCTATAGTAATTTTTTTCTTATCAATGTCATATCCCATTTTACTAAATTCTTCACTTATTTGTTTAGTACTTATATTGCCAAATACTCTATCTTGAGCACCAGTTTTAACTTTAAATACTATTTTTTTACTTTGAAGTTCACGCTTTAATTTATTGCATTCATCAATTAATGCTTGTTCTTTTAATTCTCTATCTTTAATTTCATTGTCAAGAACATTTGCACTCTTAGATGTATATGGTACTGCTAAACCTTCGCTTATTAAAAACTTAGCATATCCATCTTTAACTTCTTTTATCTCATCTTTATGAGCTTGTTTTTTTACATCTTTAATAAATATTACTTTCATATGTTTATACACCTCCACATGAATTTATTCATTAATATTATAGCATATATAAAAATAAAAAAAAAGTTGTAAATATACTTAAAATATTATATAATTATTACAATGATAATGGAGGATATATGAGTAATATTTCATTAGACAAAGCTAAACAATTTGAAGCATTAGTAGTTAAATGTTTAATTAACAAATATGGTAAGATTTTACCTAAAAATAAAATTGAATTATTAAACTCAACTAATTTTTTAACTGAAGAAATGCTTAATAATGTTACATCGAAAGAAGAACTTCAAGGTGTAATTGTTAGAGCTGTATTTAGAGGCATATTAAATATAGAATGTAAAAAAGAATTAACTATTGATGGCAAGAAAGAACTTATAGATTATGGACAAAATTTAGAAAATGAATTAATTGAATATTATAGTAATGCTTTAGTTCAAGAATATGGCATTGAAATAAATAAAATAGATGGTTTATCTGATAATATTGAAATGGTTATGAAGCTAAAAGACAAACTTGATGAAGGTCTTGATTCACTAGTATTTGAAAGCGATGCAATTAAATTATTAAATGCAGCTCAATTGAAAGATTTAATTGAAAAAAATGATAACCTTGCAATTGAAAATTATATAAAAGAAAAAAACGATATTTTAAATGCAAAAGGTCAATTAGAACAAAAACAATTAGACACATTAAATAAAGAATTAAATGATAAATCTAGACTTCAAATTTGTTATCTAAATGGAAAGCAATATATCAAATACATAGATAAAAGTGATAAAGTTCACCTTATTGAAACAAAAGATCCTCTAATTATTTCTAAAGCATATAAAGAAGGGTTAAAAACGTATGTGTCTTCAAATAATTTGGATGTAGATGATTTCTTTCAAAATTTAAAAGATATAAATGATGAAATCGAACTTAAAACATTAAAAGAAAAAGATTTAGACAATGCTACTAGTCAAGAGATTGATATGCTTGATTTTGTTCATTCAAATAAAAAAATCCAAGAAAAAGCAAATGATCAAGAAATTACGCATTCCGAAGATAGTACTATTCATGTTATTGAAGCAACAAATGAAATTGTAACAACCCAAAAAAATGAAGTTAAGGATGATGTAAAATCAAAAATAATTGCAAATGATATAACAGGTCTTAAAGAAAATGGAAGTAGCGAATTTGCTCAAGAAGTAACTAACAATGACGAAATAATTATATCCGATGAAGAAGCAAAAAAACTATATGAGAAATTTGCAAATAATGAAAAGCTTTCCCTTGCTGAATTAAGAGCACTTAGAAATTATGAAAAGAAAAGACAGGAAATGGGTGAAAAAACCGTTCTTAGTGCTGATGAAATTGCACAAATGCAAATAGATAATTTAAAGCAACTACAATCATATGAAAAAGGCCCAAAACTTGTGCCAAAATATTATGGATTCGTAAGAGGGTTCCTTATGATGTATATAATGCTTGCTAGTGGTGCTATTGGTCTTAGTATTGGAGCATTAATATCTAGATTAATAATTAGATAACTCATGTTATCTTTTTATTTTCTAATTTATTTTATATATTATCATAGCAGAAAAACAATAAATTTGTTCCTCACTAAATATTGAAACAGCACTTCTAAATTGTATATCAACAATTTCATACTCAGTACTCTCTAAAAAGTTATTCACACTATTTTCTAAATCTTTCTCATGATTTTCATCTATAATCTTAACTCTTAACATTTTATTCACCATAAATATCTTATCAAATAAATAAAAAAAATAATGTCGAATAATGACATCATTTCTTTTTATTTACTTTTTTTCTTATTTCATCTAATTTAATAGTATTAGTTTGCTCTAATCCTTCATCATAAGACATTCTATTTATACTAAGGCCTAATACAAATATATAAGCAAGAGCATAAAACCATAAAAGTAACATAACTATATTTGCTAAGTTTCCATACACTAAATCATATCTAGCAATATTATTAATATAATATGAGAAACAAAATGTTAATAACAGCCATGTAATTGTAGTAAACACTGCTCCTCTAGTCATATATTTACTTGGTATTTTTTCATCAGGCGCTATTGCATATACAGTCTTAATAAAGAAATACACAACAAGCAATGATACTGGAACTCTTAATATAAAGTATAAAGTATCTACTATTATTTTATTATCCGCTATTATAGATGTAAATGAACCAATAAGAGCTATTATAGCATTTCCAAGTACTTGTACAATTACAATGAATGCAAATAGCAATACAACACATACTGCTAAAAATACAGCTTTAATCATTCTTCTTAAGAAGGAAGAATTATCAAAACCATATATAGTGTTACTTGCGATTATAATCGCATTGCATCCATTAACCGCAACTGTAAAGCCAACAACCAATGTAACAACTGAATCCATAGAAATTGAACTAGTAAAAACCGGTTGTAATAAATCTACCACTCCCTTAGGAAATGTTTTAGCAAGAAAATTATTGATTACATCCATAGGTAGATGAAACTGTGTACAAAAATAAAATATTAAAGTCAACATTGGTATAACTGCCATAAAGAATGAAAATGCAAGATTACCAGGTAATATACTCATCTCACGAGCAAATATTAATTTTTTAAACTCTTTTATCTTATTTTTCATTTTTGACACCCTTAGACTTCCTAATCATCATAAGAGAATCATTAATTGCATCATCTATAGTTGTCTGCTCATTATTAATCATTGAATATCCAATAGATACTCCGTAATCTCTATTCGATAATGAGTTTTGAATCTCACGATTTAATTTATGAATATAAGAGCCAACTTTCTTTTCATCATATCCTACTAAATAAATCATAAATTCATCACCATCAGTTCTTAAAATCTCTGTATTATCTTTTTGAGTCCTTATAAGAACAGAAGCAACTGATCTAATTTGATTATCTCCAGCTTCATGACCATATTTATCATTTAATGTTTTTAATTTGTTAATATCTATAATTATTATAGCTTGAGGATATATCTTACTGGAATTCCAAAATTCAATATTATCATTTAAATAATTTCTATTTTTCAAATTAGTCATCGCATCTAAATAATAAAGTCTATCTTCTTTTTTAACTTTTTTTCTATAAAAAGAGTTTTTCAAAAAAGCATATGCTATAAAACAAAGTAACACTATTGCAACTATAATGTAAATTAAGTTAGACATAATAAATCCAATTATTCTATTGTTTTTCAAAGTAGTTATAACTCCAACTACACTTTCATTCTTCATTTCATTTGAACTCAATGTACTTAAATAAAAATCAAATACGCTATTAAATGCAGAATTATTTTTATTTAATAAGAAAGAATTATTAAGTCTAACAGTATCTATATATCTAATACTATAATTTTTAAGTTTAGAATCCTTATAATAATCATAGACCTCTTTTTCAATAATAATTATTGAGTCTTTATCAACATTTTTTAATAAAGTCTTAATATTAGCATAGTCCTTTATTTCAAATAAATTTTTACTTGCCATATTATATTTAAGATTCATTGTTGATAACATGTTAACATTAGAATTAACAAGGCTATATAATGAATTAACTACGATATTATTATCAACATGAGCAAGTACTACATACTCAGTTGTACCAAGTGTTCTGGTACTTGTATAATTGTCTGAATTTAGCGAATAATAATTTAATACTAAATCTACTTTAGAGGATGATAATGCAGAATTTAATTTCTTAGTATCATCATACTCAATATATTTATATGTTACTCCTGTCATATCAGCAAACTTAGATAAGTATGTATCTGTAAGACCTGTGAACTTATTATGAATCATTCCCTCAAATGGAAGATTAGAAATATATCCAACTATTAAATCTTCATTAGTAATAGCCTCTTTGTCCATCTCAGAATAATTTTTTTCTGTAAAATATAAATTTAAGAAATATTCGTTTATTTTACTCTTAGCAGTCTCTTCCCACCTATAATAGAATTTAGATGCAACACTACTAAGTTCACTATCCTTATCATTAGTCTCTAGACAATAATAAGAATATAATCCATCTAAATGATAAATAATTTCATATTTATTAGTTATTATTCTATCTAAATACTTATACATAGGTATTATCATATAATCAATCTCATCATTTTGATAATATGCCATTAAATCCTCAACATCATCATATTCAGTTAAAGAAATGCTTTTATATTCAGTTAAATAATATGATATAGTTTCAGCATCAGATGATAATACACCTATTTTTTTATTATTTAAATCAGTTAATTTATTTACTGAATCAATTTGACCAACTACAACAAAGTGATCTTTATATATAACAACATCTTTATCACTTATGTCATTCTTGTTTTTTAATTTAATAGTGTCATTTGCTTCAGTTGAAATAATATTTAATGTAAGATTAGTATCATCTTTAAGTGCCTTAATATAATCGTTAAATACCCCACTACCATTACTTGAAAAAATAGGTAAGTTTGGTTCAACATATACGTCAAGAGACTTAGATACATTTTCATTTATCCATTTCTTTTCTGCAAATGTGTAATTATTAACAGTACTTGTTATATAATACAATGTTCCAAAAAAAGCAAACACAATAAAGATAATAACTGCAAATACTATTATTGTTGTCTTTTTCTTTTTATTATTTTTAATTAATTTCATAAACTCACCATACTACTTTTAAACTACTTGAACTCTTAGAACCAAATACTGGAAAATTACTATTTTCATCAGTACCTGAATATGTAAGAATAAATTGAACATCATAATATTTCAAATTTTCTTCACCAATTTTATCTAGTGCTTTAACAGCAATATCTTGAGCTTCTGATACTTTTATTGATTTACCAAAATCAATATTAATGTATATTACTTTTCCTTTAACATCTACTTTAGTTTTAGTAACCTCAGAATTATCACTAAATACAGATTTAACATCAGAATCTAATGTTTTAGATAAAGGATATTTTTCAATACCATCTAGTCTATCCCCATATTTGTTATTACCTGCACCTGCATAAAAATATTTATAAAATCCAAAACCTAATACTAAGAAACATACTAATAATAATCCTAGTAACGCCCATAATACTTTATTATTTTGTAAGCTTTTTCTTTTGCTCATTTAATTTAACACCTTCCTTTGGCTTTAATAATTATACTATATTTTATTCTATTTTTCTACTATTCTCATAATTTTAAATAATTTATCTTGATCCCATATTGGAATATTTAACTCTAATGCTTTATCTCTTTTGCTCCCTGGGTCTTTACCAACTAGTACAGCAGTTGTCTTTTTACTAACTGAATCACTAGTGTGTCCCCCTCTTTTTTCAATATAAGCTTTAATTTCTTCTCTTGTTATATTATCAAATGAACCAGTTATTACAAATTTCTTATCTTTAAAGTTATCATCTTCAATAATTTCTTCTTCTTTAGAATTCATATTCACTCCGAGTGATTTAAGTTCATTTATCTCTTTAATATTATTCTCATCTTTAAAGTATTCTACAATATTAACAGACAATATTTCCCCAATATCTTTAATTTTAGCAAGGTCTTCAGCTTTAGATTCAATCAAATTATCTATATTTTTATAATATTTACACAATAGTTTAGCAGTCTTAGCTCCTATTCCTGGTATACCAAGAGCAAATAATAATCTGTCAAGTGAATTCTTTTTAGACTCTTCAATATTATTTAATAAAGTCTCTATACTCTTATTACCAAAACCTTCTAATAATGTTAATTCATCCTTTTTATTACTTAATTTATATATATCACTAAACTTCTTAATGTATCCATAATTATAAAAATCTTCAATAATTCTATCCCCTAGTCCATCAATATTCATAGCATTTCTTGATACAAAATGAATCAAACTTTCTATTTTTCTAGCTGGACAATGAATGTTTTCACAAAAATAGTCTACCATTCCGTCTTTTTGTATAAGCCTGCTTCCGCACATAGGACAATAATCAATCATTTTGAATTCTTCCTCAGTTCCATTTCTCCTAGAAAATTCAACTCTATCTACCGCAGGTATTACATCTCCAGCTTTATATATATAAACATAATCACCTTTTCTTATATCTTTAGAAATACAATAATCTTTATTATGAAGGGTAGCTCTTGAAATAGTACTTCCCATTACTCTAACAGGCTCTAAAACAGCATTAGGAGTTATTTGACCAGTTCTTCCTACTGTAAATATAATATCGGTAAGTCTAGTCATAACATGCTCAGGTGGAAACTTGTATGCAGTAGCCCATTTAGGTACTTTCGCAGTAAATCCCAATTCTTTTTGCTCACTTATATCATTTACCTTAATAACAACGCCGTCTATTTCGTAAGGCAATTCAGGTCTTTTAATAGTCCACTCTTTAATATAATTAATAACCTCATCTATGTTTTTACAAAGTCTAATATTTGGATTAACAATAAAGCCAAGTCTTTTCATATATTGCAATGTTTCATAATGAGTTTTATATGGTGTTAATGGATAATGATATAAAAATGAATCAAGCCCTCTTGATGCAGCTACCTTAGGATCAAGTTGTCTAATCGAACCAGCAGCTGCATTCCTAGGGTTTTGAAATGGAGATAATCCTTCTTTAATAAACTTTTTATTAAGTCTTTCAAAGCTTTTTTTAGGCATATATATCTCACCACGAATATCTAGGCTAATAGGCTCTGGAAGTACATGAGGGATAGTTTTTATAGTCATTACATTGTTCGTTATATCTTCTCCAACTATTCCATCTCCCCTAGTTGCTGCTCTTACAAACTTACCATTTTCATATTCAAGGCTAACAGCAAGTCCATCTATTTTAAGTTCACAAACGTATTCCCTGTCTTTGAATTCTTTAGCTATTCTTGAATCAAATTCTCTAATTTCTTCTTCATTAAATACATTTCCTAAACTTAGCATTGGTACTTTATGTGTAACTTTTTTAAATTTACTTATAGCCTGTCCACCAACTTTTCTAGTTGGAGAGTCATCCCTTATCCATTCAGGATGCGAAGACTCTATTCTTATTAATTCTTGCATAAGTCTATCATATTCACTATCATCAACAGTTGGTTTATCAAGAACATAATATTCATACGACCATTTATTTAAAAGTTCAACTATTTCATTCATTCTGTCCATTTCTATCACCTATTAATATTATATAACACTTTGCTTATTTTATAAAGAAAAACCATTACTATAAGTAATGATTTATACTGATGAACCTCCACCATCAACTACAATAAATTGACCTTGTACATAACTTGAAGCATCGCTTGATAAGAATAGTATTGGTCCGCTTACTTCTCCTTCCCTACCAGGCCTACTTGATGGATTTAATTTATTATATGCACTTAAAAATTTGTCTGATTTAAACAATGTATCTTTAGTCATTCCAGTTTCAAAAAGCCCAGGTCCTACTGCATTAACTGTAATATTATATTTAGCATAACTACAAGCCATTCCCTTAGTAAGCCCAAGAACAGCTGCTTTAGATGCATTATACGAATGCCTAATAAAAATATCTTCCTTATCACCAACAATTGCATTAACAGAGGCCACATTAACTACTTTCCCATAGTTTTGTTTTTTCATAACAGGTATTACATACTTACTCATAAAGTACATTCCTTTTACATTAGTGTTAAATGATTTATCCCAATCTTCTTCGCTTAATGAGTCTACCCCACCTGCAACTGCAACTCCTGCGTTGTTTAATAAGATGTCTATTCTTCCAAAATTATTCATAATAGTTTCAACAGCATTCTTAACACTTTCTTCTTTAGTAACATCACACTCTACCAGTATCACTTTAACATCATACTTCTTTACTTCTTTTTCTGTATCTTTAAGTTTTTCTATGTTTCTTGCAAGTAATGCAACATTTGCACCCATAGATGCATATGCTATGGCGGCATTTTTTCCAAGACCAGAACTTGCGCCAGTCACAACTGCATATTTTCCTTTAAAATCAAACATATTTTTCATATTAACCTTCTTTCTAATGTCTATTACATTATAGCAAAATAATAAAAAAAAAGCAAAATAATAAAAAAAGCATAATAATAAAAAAAAGCAAAATAATATTTTCTCTATTGATTATAATAGTATTTATGTTATAATGTTTATGGGAGATGATTACATGAATAATCTTTACTTAAATTTAAAGAATCTAATTGCTAAAAGCAATGATGATGACGATGATGAAAAAATAATTTTTAACTAAATAACAAAAAAGAAGATGCGAAATCTTCTTTTTAGATTTAAATTAAAAAAAGTATTGACAAAGACACACTTATACAGTAAAATTAATAGTGCATTAGACGCAGGTGTAGTTTAATGGTAGAACTTCAGCCTT
>ULMG01030950.1_pt1 | contig 98766 bp, 90 predicted proteins | sample 1951601 | NCBI WGS metagenome assembly ULMG01 (sample SAMEA4835545, study PRJEB28245) | human gut metagenome | biome: gut microbiome; material: fecal sample | place: Denmark | collected 2008
GACAGTATTAATCTTACCATAATTTAAATAACATTTCAATATATTTTATTAATTTTTTGACAATATTTTTTACTTTTTATCTTTTTTCATTAAATTATATTACAATAATTATAATTTATTAATACTTTTCATTTATCTTTTCTACTATTGCATTTTTAAATTTATTCTTAAAATTATTAATTACACTTTCTTCTGCATATACATCTACACTTTCTATTGATACATCATTTATATCTTTTTCTATTTCATTATATAAATAATTTGAACTTAATACATTTAAATATTCCTTCTTTAAAGTATCTATTCCAGTATTAATACTTGAGTTATCAAAAGAAAAATATTCCTTATCCTTAAAATAATCTTTTAAATTTTCATCATACTTTACATATATTTTTGTTATGTAGCCATTATTAATAAAAGGAGTTAATTTTAATTTAATAGTTCTTATTGTTAATGGTTCTTTAGAAAATATTAATTTATAATGATTACCATTTCTTTCATTCTCCATAAAAACAGTTTTAGAATCATTATTTTTTCCTATAAAAATAAATAAAAAAAGAAATAATATAATAATTAAAATTATTTTAAATATAGTTTTCATACATATCACCTTTTATATTTTCTGACAAAATACTACATTTTATTCAAAATTTTGATATAATTAAGTTCATGAGGTGATAAAGTATGAAGATTGCGGTTATTGGCGCAATGGATGTTGAAGTTGAAAATTTAAAAACAACATTAAATTTAAAAAAAGAAGATAATAATGATATTTATGTAGGAATTTTTTGCAATAAAGAAATAATTCTTAGTAAAAGTGGTATTGGTAAAGTAAATTCTGCGGCGAATACACAATATATAATTGATAAATATATGCCAAACTATATTATTAATACCGGATGCGCTGGTAGTTTAACAGATAAATTAAAAGTTATGGATACAGTTATATCATCTTTTGTAACATATCATGATTTTACTCCTATTAGAATTATGAAATATTCTACTCCTGATGATGGAAATATAAAAGCTGATGAAAAATTAATTAGTATTACAGAAGATATATTAAAAAAAGAAAATGTTAATTATTATGTATCTCCTATTACTAGTGGTGACTGTTTTGTTACTGATTCTAAAGTAAGAGATGAAATATATAATAGAACAAAAGCAACTATTGTTGATATGGAAAGTGCAAGTATTGGTCATATATCAAGAAAAAATAATGTTCCTTTTGTATGTATTAGAACTGTTTCTGATTTTGCTGATGGTAATGATGATTTTGAAAAAGAAGCAGGAGAAAGAAGTACAGAAATAGTAAAAAAAATTATAGAAAACCTATAATTTTTTTATTTATCATATTTATTCATTATATAAACAAATGCATCACTATCTGATTTTACAACAAATATTACTTCATTTCTATCATAATTATCAAAGTACATTATTGGTTTATTTAAATTCTTTTTAGCGTCTACTAGTTCACTAAAGTTTGATACTTCCATCACTTGTAAATCACCTAATTCTGGCATTGAATTTACATTTACAATCATTTTATCATATTCTTTTAATACCCTTTTTAATTCTAAATTATATCCACTCATTTTTGGCATTATTTTAAATATAAATACAAAAACAAATATTACATATAATATATCTAATTTATAAACTATATCACATAAAAGTGAGAATAAAGTATATCCTTCTTTTGTTTTCTCATAATTATTAATTGAACCATTATTATCTATTGTAGTTATAAAATCTTTTATTTCTGTTGTTTCTTTTCCAAGAGGTACGATTACTTTTAAATCATAATTATTTTTAATGTCCTCATTTATACCTTCTTTTTCACCATTTATATTTACATTTACAGTTATTATTAAATTACCATCCACATCTACTGGATATTGATTTTTAAAATTAGTAACAACCTTATTATAATCACTAAAATTAATATTAAAATCATCATTTATACTAATAGTATCTTTTTTATCTTTATTATAACTATTTTTTCCAATTACTTTACTATCTTTATATAATATTTTATCTGATGAACCTTTTTCACTTATTATTGTTTCTGCAAGTATTTCATATGAATAATTATAATTTGCTATATCAGTTGATTTTAAACTATAATCAAGTTTAAATTTTATTTTATCTATCATATCAGATATAAAACTTCTTTTTTCACTAATACATTCATCTTTTATAATATCATTTTTATTTAAACAAACTAAATAAGATAACTCCCCTGTTTCATTATAAGATAATGATTTATTTACCTTATTTGTTTTATAATTTATAAATAACGCTATTGAAGAAATCATTAATACTAAAAATATTATTACTAAAAATACTATAAATTTTATCCAGTTTGATTTTTTCTTTTTTGTTTTCATATATTCACTTCCTATTTTACTAAAACTAGTTTAACATATTTTAATGATATAAAGAATATTTTTTACACTTTTTACATAAGTTTTACATATTTTTAATGTAAAGAAAAAATGATGCATATGCACCATTTGAATTATTTATTTTTCTTTTGTCTTATTATATCATGAGCAATATTAATACCAAAGAATACAATAAATATTATAAATACAATGATAAAGTTATGAGTTAATAATTTAGATTCAATTGTTACTAAACTTTCTCTTAATAAATCTATTGTATATGTCATTGGAAGAACTTTATGTAACCATCTAAATCCTTTTGTTACTGTTTCTATTGGGAATGTTCCTCCTGCTGCGGCTAATTGAAGTACAAGTAAGATAAGAGCAATAAATTTACCAATATCTTTAAAGTTTACTATTAATAATTCAATTATAGCAACAAATGTATTAGCAATTAATACTATTGAAACATAATATAATAAAATGTTAGTTATTTCAAAATCTAATAATATTTGTAATAATATTCCAAGTATTATACCTGCGAGCGTTGCAAGTCCATGATAACATAATGTTCTTTGTAAAAGTTTTGGATTATTAATTGATAACCTTTTAAATCTTTCTTCTTTATCAAAATATAATACTATATAAAGCATTAAGCATCCAACCCATAATGCGATTGATATAAAGAATGGTGAGAATGCAGTACCATAACTTGATACTTCATTAACAGCTTCTGTATCAACTTTAACAGGTTCATTACTATATTCTTTTAATCCATTTACTTTTGCTACTTCTTTTTTAGTAGTTTCAATGTTTTCATTTAATTCATTTTTAGCAGATGACACACTATTATTTAAAGTATTTATTCCACTATTTAAGGTATTTGCTCCATCATTTAGAGCATTAATACCATTCATTATTTCCTCAGAACTACTATATAATGTGTTTGCTCCATCAAGAAGACTATTTGCACCATTTTGTAATTTAGTTATTTTTTCATTTACTGTACCAAGTGATGATACACTACTATTTAAAGTATTTATTCCAGCATTTATTTCTTGATTGCTTGAATTTAATTTATTACCACTAATAGTTAAATAATTTATAGCATTTGTTCCACCATAATTTGGATTATTAGCAAGCATTCCCTTTGCAATTAAACATGCATTTTTATCATATTCTGTTATTGTACTATCTCCTGCTTCTATTCTTGCACATGTTGTACTTACAACTATACTTGCTAAATTATTAGTGTTTGAAAGTGCAGAATTAACACCTGTTACATAACTATTTAAACCAGTTGTAAATGCATCACTACCATTTTTTAAATTTGTGACACCAGTTTGCATAGTAGATAGTCCACTTGTTAACTGATTAAATTCTTTTGCTCCACTAGCAAGTGTATTTGTACCACTTTGTAAACTTTTTACGCCTTCATTAAATTTAGCATAGTTTTGTTTTAAACTTTCTGTACCACTTGTAAGTGTATTTGATCCTTCTTTTAACTGATTAGTTCCATCATTTAATTTATCAAATCCATCACTTATTGTTTCAAGTTTATCAGGTACTTCTTTAACTGTATCAGATAAAGTACCTACTATTTCTGAATTTACTTTATTATCTAGATTTTTTTCAACTACATTAACTACATTGTTAATTATTTGACTTGCTAGATAATTTGATTTTTGGTTAGGTGAATATGTGATAGTTGCGTGTTTCTTATTTGTTGTACTAGCACTTTCCATACTTTCTGTAAAATCTTCTGGAATATTTATAACAGCATAATAATCTTTATTATAAAGTCCATCTTCTGCCTTTGTACTATCAACTACTGATAATTTTAATTTTTTACTATCTTTTATTTCTTTTACTAGTTCTTCACCTTTAGAACCTTTATCTTCATTTACTATTGCAACAGGTAAATTATCTATATTACCTTCACCATATGGATTCCAATATGCTTTTAAATAGAAAAAGCTATACATAAATGGAATTATTAATACGGCTGCAATTATGACATAATTAAAAAACTTATGATTTTTATTTTTCATATTTAAAACCTCCCTAATTTAATAAACCATCTTTTAATATGTTTGTAACTTCTTTGGTTACTTTTTCTTCATCAATTTCTCTATCATATTCAAATAATATTGATGAATATACTTTGTAAATAATAAATGCAGTTAAATGTGCATCACATTTTTTTATGGTTTTATTTTGAATTTCTTGTATTATTTTTTCTTCTATATAACTAACAATTTCATCATCATAAAACTTTAAAAAAGAAATGCATTCTGCAGTGTTACTTTTGGATATCTCTTTAATAATAGTCTTTATTAAATCACTATTCTTTCTAAAAAGTAATGATTCATAAAGTATTTTAGATACTTTATCTATAAATGAAGTGCTGCTATTTACATCATTTTCTATTTTTTCTTTCATACTTTGAAGTTCTTCACTTGCAAAATATTTAAACATTGCTTCTTTATCACTGAAGTAAGAATAAATAGTTTTTTTAGTAACATTTGCTTCTTTTGCTATTTCATCCATAGACACTTTTTTGTATCCATACTTAGTAAAAAGATCTCTTGCTGCGTTTATTACTTCCTCTTTTTTATTCATTTTATCACTTCCTATACCAATATACCAAATCAGTATACTGGTATAGTATATGACTATATTTCAAAAATGTCAACTTTTTTTGACAAAAAATAAAAAAAATAGACTTTTTTAGCCTATTAACCTAATTTTAGTTTTAATTTATGTGGTTCTTCTTTTACTTTAATTGTTTCTTTTATCTTTATCTTCATATTGCCATCTGTTTCATTATCTTTAACAAATGTACTTTCATACGTAGTATTATCATTTAAATTTGTAACTGCATAAATACCATTACTTTTATGTTCAATCTTATAAAATTCAGCAACAAAATTATCTAAATCATAATTTATCTTATACATTATATATGGTACATTATTTTTATTTGATTCTTCTAATTTTTTATACTCCTCTTTTGTTAATACCAAACAATCTTCTAATGGATCATTTTTTAAATATGTTGATTTAACATTTATCATTTTAACACTTGAAAGAAGTTTATCAATAACTATTATATTGTATCCTAATGCATCACAAACATCTTTGGAACCCCATTTTATTTCTTCATAACTTTTTAAATTATTTTTAAGCATATTATATATACATAATTCACTATATCTTCTAATAATTAAATCTGAATTTTCCTTTAATATATATTCGTGATGATGGGACAATCTATCAAAATCCTTTTTTATTCCATCTTCATCTTTATATAGCTCTCCATAATTGCATAATTTATCTTTAATAAAGTTTTCATTTTTTAAATATATGCCATTATTTTCTAAATATTCTTTTATTTTTTCTATATCATCTAAACTAATTGCTTCATAATATGGTATCACTTTATATACATTAAAATCATGAGTACCATTATATAACAATTTTGATAATATGCACTGTATTTTAAAATATCTTTCATAATCTCTTAATGCTGTTCTAAATGGTAATCTTTCTACCATTTTTATTTTCTTTATTTCATTAGGAGTATCTTCATTAAATGCATTATATACATCGATTATTCTTCTTTTTTGTTTTTCTTTATATTTATTTACTTCATCTTTTAATTGTTCTTCTACTTCTATGTTGACAAAATTTCTAAAAAACATCCTTACTCCATCCTCATTATATTCTTTTTCTTGAAGTAAGTTTATTACATCATTTTGACATTCTTTTTTTGCTATATTATCCACGTTTTACCTCATCTATTTTATTTTTTCAAGTACTTTTACTTTTCCTTTTACCAAATATTCATTTGTATAATCTGGTACATGTTTAAAGTTTGGATGCCAATAATTATATGCACTTTCATAAACATCTTTATAACTTAACATCTCTTCTGGTATTAATTGTTCATTTGTTTTAAATATTTCACCACTTGCTTCTACTCTATATAGTGTATAATTATCTGTTTGTAAAGCATTTACCCAATAATCTATTCCTTTTTCATCAGTTAAATAAATTGTATGTAATCTACTGGGCAATGTACTAACATTATCTTTTCTATAATTTTCTAATGCTGTTTCTCTTTTAAACATATTTCCATAATAGGAAGCACGATATGATAATTTTAAAATTTCTTCTAGTTCTTGTTTTGAAAAAGTTCTACCACTATTTAATTTAAATAAAACTCTTGCTAAATAATCATGTATATTCTTATCAATTATATTGCCATCTACATCTAAAATTGAAGTTTTAGTTGTAAATTCATTATATCTTTTAAGCATTCCATTTTTAAACTTATCATCCACTTTTATCTCTTTATTTTCTTTCCAAAACTTACCCGTACTATCCTTACCCTCGATTTTATGTATATGATATAATACTTGTTTTTCCATATTATAGTTCCTTTCTAGGTACATAATTAGAGTATGCTACTAAAGGCAAATCAGAAAGTTTTAAGCATATTCCTTTTTTTTCTGGATTAATTCTACTTTGATCAAAGAACATATTACTCTTGATGCCAGTAATTAAATTTTCTACAGTATAATATTCATCATGATCATGTGTTACTTTAAATAATTTTCTTTCACCATTCACATATTCAACTTTGTACATTTCATATTCAATACCATTTTTAATTGATTCTTGTAGTTTATTATATTCATTTAAAGATAAAGTTAATTCGCCTCCATTATTATAGGATGTCTTAACTTCGATTAATTTAACTTCACCTGTCATTACATTACTAATTATAATATCATAGCCAAATAAATCTCCAACATCTTTGGAAACCCACTTTATTTCTTCTTCTAGTTTTAAATTTTCTTTTAACATATTATATATTTCAAGTTCTCCATATCTTCCTAATGCACTATTTCTTTTATCTTCAATAAGGTTATCAATTTTTTCAAAATCGCGTTTTATACCATCTGGATCTTTATATGGATTACCATAATTGCAAAATATATCCCCGATTGATTTTTTATTATTTAGATCTATTCCATTATATTCAAAATAACCTCTAACATATTGAATATTTCTTTCAGGAACAGCATTATAATATTTTATATTATCATATATGCATGAAGAATGTGTTGTATAAAGGACACGATCTAGATAATCCTGTATCAAATTATATCTTATCATATCTTTTGTCTTAGTTCTAAATGGTAACTTTTCACACATTAAAACCTTTTTTAATTCTGGTGATAATTTTGGGGACTTAAATACTGCATCCGTTTCTTGTATTTTACTTTGTTGCATTCTGATATATCTATCTGTATCATAGAATAATTCTGAAGACATAGGTATACTAGCATTATTTTTTAAGAATTGATCCGCTTTTTCTTTATCATAATTCTCATTATTTAATAAATTTCTTATTTGACTTTGTCCTTCAAAATTAGATATTATTCCCATAAAAATCCCCCTTATAAAAGCGTATTTATAATAACATTAATTAATAAAATAATCAAGGGTACATATTATGATTATTATAAAAACAATAATCATATGCTTAAAAAAATACAAAATCAAATTGCAAAAAAAGAAGACTTATATTTCATTATATAAGCCTTTTAATTAGTGAATTCTTACTAATACTAGATTAGCGCTAGTGCTTCCATCAAATGTTAATGTTGTATTTACTGATGACCTTACACATAATGTAACCTTGTCTCCATCATTTAATGCTCCTATTATTGTATTAGTAATATTTCCAATAGTATTTGCTTTCATGTCAGTTGTTACATTACATGCCTGGAATAATAAATCATTATATTTTACCATAGCTGTTATCTTACAGTCCTCACTAGGTGATGCACTAAAGAAATATGATATTAAATAGAAACCATTTTGTTTTATTTCAATAGTGTTTTCAGTATCAAAATATGTAAAAATGCAGGTCCCCCTAAATTTAAAGGAACTACTGTATCTCGATCCTTTGTTAAAACTAATTCTTGTTCTAAATCTAAATATCTTTCACCATATGCAACATCTGGGGCAGGTCCTGCGGGTCCTCTTGGTCCCACTTCTCCTTGATCACCCTTTTCACCCTTTTCTCCTTTTGGTATATAGAATGTCAAATGATGAATATTACTTTCAAAATCATCTTGCACTTCTGCAAGTTCGTTTGGTTCTATTGTTTCTGTCCCATCTATTGTAATAGCCTGACTAATACCTATTTCACCAGGAAGTCCTCTAGGTCCTATATCGCCTTTTTCACCCTTAGGGCACATTTCACCAGTTGCGCCTTTTGGTATTTTGAAATTTAAAATAACATCCTTATTGGTTCCAGTATTTGTTACTTCTGCTAAAGAAGTTGATTCTACTGTAATTGTAGTAGGTCCATTTTCTCCTTTAGGTCCTGTTGGACCAATATCTCCTCTATCACCCTTAGGTCCTTGAAGACCCATGTCACCTTTTGGACCGATTTCTCCTTGTGGACCAATTGGGCCTGGACCACCTTGTGGTCCTGTTGGACCTAATACATAACAATATTTACAACTATTTGCGCCTTCTAGTATTTTCTTTGCCTTTGAAAAATCATCACAACAAAAATCCTTATTTATGTTATTCATATATATTACTCTCCCAATATAGTTTATGATTAAACAATATTTTTGGAATATATTTTTTATATTAAAAAAATAGAATTTTTGGTTCTATTTTCATATTCATAAGTTTTATTCTTTATAAAACAAATATTTTTCAGGTAAAGAGTAAAAATCTTCTTCATCTTTACTAAAATAATGATCTTCATTTGGAACAACTTTAATATCCATTCTATTTGACTTAATATCCTTAATATTTTCAAGTGAATTAATAGAATAATCAAGTGATCCATATACAATTGTTATTTTTTCATTATTAAAATTATTAAGATTATTTTTTATTAAATTTATATCATAAATTAAAGGCATATTTACAAGTAACATTCTTTTTATTTTAGGATAATTTATACCAAAATATGCCCCTATCAATGCACCATTTGAAAAACCTAAATAATACACTTTATAATCTTCAAACTTTGATGTATATTTTTCTATTACAGTAAATGCATTATCAAGAGGATTGTTTCCATCAAATGGATTTGATGAACATATTACTGTACACTTATATTTTTTATTTAATCTTTTAGCCATTTTAATATATTTATTGTTATAACCATATATTGAACCATTTTGTCCAGATTTTATAAAAACAATTGTATTATTTCCTTCAATTATTCCATATTCAATTATTGCAATATCTTCTAAATTAGATTTAACTATTTTATCAAATTTTAATTCATCCATAGTAATTTTTCTCTATTCTTCTACTAATTTTAATATTTTATATTTTTTTGTTTAATTTATTTTATATTATTCTGATTTTACTTTCATTAAAACTCCATCTACAGTCTTATAAACTCTTTTAGAGTTTTTATTAATTTTATTAATTATTTCACTTTCTAAGTCTACACCTAATATTTCTGATAATCCCATTGTAAATATAACAACATCTGCAAGTTCTTCGCCAACATCATCTTTTTTCTTAAGCCAAGCATCATATGCTTCTGCAAGTTCTGCGTATGTTAAACAAAACTCCTTATTTACATCTGTTGTATTAAATCCTTTATCAACTTTATTTTGATAAACATCTTTTTGTAATTTTCTAAAATCCACCATTTTTATGCACTCCTTTATTTATTATTTTCTTTAGCATCTTCTATATATTTTTTTATTAAGAATTTAGTTAAGATAACGTCTGCATCTGCTAAATCATAATCTAATAGTTCTTCAATTGCTACCCATTTATAATCTGAATGAATATTTAATTTAAAATCACCACTTATATAATCACATTCATATAATTTTAAGTCTACTATATGACCTGGATATTCACATATACTATGTGTAATATAATCATTTATTTTTGTATTAATTCCAAGTACTTCAGTAAATGCTCTATCAAGAGTTTTCTTTTCATCTTCAAGACCTACTCTTCTTCCACCTGGAAATTCCCATTTACCATATAAATGATCCTCTTTTTTTCTTTGTGCAATTAAGCATTTCCCATCTTTCATAATTAATCCACACACAACATCTAGTATTTTTTTCTTAGGTGATACATTAGTTATTTCAAATGGAATACCATTTTTTTTAACAACTTGTTTTAAAAATAAATTTATTGCAGAACTCATTGATAAACCAAGTTCAGTTAATACGTCTGTTGCTTCTTTTTTTACATTACTATCTACTTGTATGTTAATAGCGCTTGTTTTATTTTCCATTTTTTTACCTCACAATACATTATTCCTTTTTTCTTAAATTTAATTTTATAACATTTCTTGATGCTATTGAATTTAATGAATCTGTTATTTTGTATAGTTCAAGTAATTCATGTTCAACATTAGCATCAGGTTTAGATAATTTAATATCTTCAAAATATTTTTTAGCATCATTTGCAAATTCTAATAAATATTTTGCCTCTTTCTTAGTTAATAAATCTGATTTTTTATTGATCATAGACATTGAAGGTGTATAATGACGCATAAAAAGTCCATAATCTTCACTAACTTCATCATCCGCATCATTAAATACTTTTCTAATTACAGTTTCTGCTTCCATTGTATCAACATCTTTTGCATAATTTAAAACTGTATTCATCGCAGTTAACTCAACTAAATCATACTTACTAAATAACTCCAATAATTCTTCTTTTGTCATTTTTTCACTTACATTACCCATAAATTTCTCAACCTCCTGAATTAAATATATCACCAGAAAAATTCATTGTCAACATATTTCTACAATTTTACTACAATATTACTACATTATATAAAAATACTAAAAAAATCTCATTTTATTGAGATTTTGTTTTTCCTTATATTTTAATCATCCTCTAATCCATCATTCCAATCTTCTGAAATGCAATTACTTTCGTAATACATCTCTGATAAATTTTTTAACCTATCAAAAACTTTTTTTACCCCATTTTTAGATTTACAATAATTTGAAATTCTATTTTCTTTTATACCTATAGAACAAGCCTCTGTATATGAATCAATATCAGCACCTAAAAATATAAATTCCCAATTATTATGACTTTCAATTAACTTTTTTATCATATTCTTACTATACTCTATAGATGAATTTTCATATCCATCTGTTGTTATAATAAATAAAACTTTTTTTGGATTTATATTATCTAAGTATTTTATAGTCTTACCAATCGCATCTAATAGTGCAGTACTTCCTCTTGTGTAATATGTTCTTTTATCCATCTTTTTTACATTTTTAATATCTGTTTGTTCTGTAATCATTTCATACTTATCATCAAATAATACTGTTGTTACTCTTACATTTTGACTTTTCATCCTTTCTAAATAATTATTATAACTTTTTATGGTATCATTTTCCAATCCTGACATTGAACCGCTTCTATCAAGTAAAAAAACAATATCTGTTACTTCTTTTTTCATTATTCTCACTCCTCTTTTCACCAATATATTATCAAAATAAAATTTAAAATTGGTCGCCAAATAAGCGACAAATATATACTATATGGTATAATAGTTCATGAAAGGGGATGATATATATGAAAGAAGAACTTAAACAATATTTAGAAGAAAATTTATACAAAAATAGTAACAGAAAAAAACTTTTTAAAAACTTTATAACAAGAATAAAAGACGTATCTAAAAATGATGAATTTGAAGAAAATGAATACTACAGTATTTCATCAATTGATATTACTAATGAAATAAATGATTCTAGTATAGATAAATATATTGAAAACAATGAAAACAAATATAGTGACTTTCAAACAACTCTTTTTAAAATGATAGATGATAGAAATTTAAAAGATAGTGATGTTTATAATAAAGTACATATTGATAGAAGATTATTTTCAAAAATAAGAAATGATAAAAAATATCATCCAAGTAAAGAAACTGTTATTCTTTTAGGATTATCACTTGAACTTAATGAACAAGAAATTGATACACTTTTAAATAGTGCATCGTATTCATTACCAAAGAATAATCGTTATGATTTAATAATTAGATTTTGTTTTATTAATAAAATTTATAAAATATCTACTATTAATGATTTATTATTTGACTATAATTGTAAACTATTTGATTATTAAAATAACTAGTTCAAAAAAGAACTAGTTATTTTTTATATATTAATTAATATATTATTAATTAAATTTGCATCTGAAATTTTAGCATAAGTGATTTTAAAACCATCAAGTAAAGAATTCATTTGTTCTAAAACTTCATCAGATCTAATTTTTTCATAAATTTTTTCTTTTATCTCTTCACTTTCAAAATCAGATAATACATGTATTGCTGTTGTAACCATATAATCTTTATCTGCTATTTTAATTTGATTTCTTTTTGGACATAAACTAGAGACTAGAATATCACCTTTTTTGCAGAATCTATTAGTTGTTTTCTTTTTTTCACTAGTTTGTAATGTAGATAAGCCCCCTATTTCAAGATAATCAGATGGCATTTTATCGAAATCCTCTGTTGTTCTACAATTAATCTTGCAATAATTAGATAATGGTTTACCCTCATTAAGATTATATTTTGGATATATATCTCCGCAATATTCTTTAGAAGAATTTAATAATATATCATCAAAATATTTACTATACACTAAATTAGATAAATTTTTAGGTATATTTATTTCATCGTTAGAAATAAAATTATTTATTATAGGTGATATTTTTGATAATATTGAATTATCTTTTATAGTAATTCCTGACTTTGCCCTATTTGTACTAAATTCATAACCAAGAAATTTAATTTCCTGATCTTTCATTTTACTTCCAGTTGGTTTCATGTATTTTGGTGATCCTACTACTAATGTTTTGTAATGCTTATTTGGTACTTTTGTCTTCTTTAAAAATAATATAACTGGTGATGTTGTTGTTCCTGAAAAAGTAATATCTGATGTCATAACTAAAGCTTTTATTTCAAAATTTTTAAACATGAATCTTCTCATATTTTCATATTTTGAATTTGATAGAATAGATTGTGGCAATACAATTGCACAATATCCATTATTAACTAAAAGTTGTTCTGTTCTTTCAACAAAAAATGTTTCTATTGCAGAATCTGTATAATTTAATTTTTTTAATAATGAAAAATCGCCTGATTCTGGAGTAATTCCATTCTTTGAAAAATTTCTCATAAATCCATCTATTGAATATGGTGGATTTGATATAACAAAATCAAACTTTTCAATTTTATTTTTACTTGAATTTAAAATTGTATTTTCATAATCCTTAGAATTAAATTTGTTAATTCCGTCTCCACTAATTATTTCAGCATTACCATCTCCATTAAGAAACGTTGCTATTTTAGTTGTTTTGGCAAGTCTGTAATCCTTTTCAATTCCAACACAATTTCTTTTGTTTACCCATGAATATGGATCATCAATATATGCATTTATTTTTTTAGTTTGTAATTCGTTAAAATTATAATTTTCATTTTTCATTTTTTTAATTATTTCTTGTGTTTTTGCCATACTGCTTATTAAAAAGTGTCCTGCTCCACACGCATAATCGATAACAGAAGGGATAAAATTAATTCTTCCTAAATCTACATTCTTCTTAATAAGTTTTTCATATGGTAATGAATCAACCATAAAATCAACAATTGGATAAGGTGTAAAGAACTGACCAGCTTCTTGTTTTAAACTGGTATTTAATAATTCTTCAAAAAAGTCTCCTAAAAATTGATGTTTCGTATCATACTTAAATCTATAATTTTCAAGAAGTTCAACAACACTTTTTACAACCTCAAAATTAAGATAGAATGTTTCATCATCAAATACATCAATAAATGTAAAATTATTATTTTTCTTAAGTCTTAGATTATCAAATGTTTCTACAATAAGTTTTCTATTTTCTACATTGTCTGGTAATAAATCATCGATTTCTTCATCATTATAATCAATTACATCTTTATTTAAGTATTCTTTCATTCCTTCTTTATATAACTCATTAAGTCTTTTCATAAAAGATACTGGAGTATCTATACCCCTAATATATTGGAACTTCATACCATTTAAAGTATGTATATTTCCTGCATTATCCTTTACTTCAAATTTTTTATCAGATGTAATTTCATCATTTATTTTAGCCAAAAACAAATTAATCATCTTAATAAAAGCATTGGGCTTATCAGAAATAGAATGTAATCTTAATATTGTCGCAAATTGATTAAATAAGGTTTTTGTATCATTATTTGTAATATTCTCTAATTGACTATATTTTTTAACTGATTGTCTTGAATTAAATATTTTGTTATTAGAAATATAATCGCTTTTATCAAATACTTTATTCCATCTTTCAAAAAAGTCATCTACATTTTGGGATTCTTTTAATATATCTTCTGTATATACATTGTAAAACATATCCTTATTTTCAGAAAAATCATAAGAATAAAAAGATATTATTTTAGTTGTTTTTTCCTGAATTGCATAAGAAAAAACTTGTTTTAATTTTTTTTCGTTATTTAAATTTACGTATTTATTTATTTCTGATTGAGATTTTATTTCTATCATGTAAATATCATTATTAATAGGATTTTTTAACATAACATCAAGTGATCCACTATCATTATGTCCTAATTGCCACCTTTTTTCTAATGAAATTACATTTTTCGAATAACCTTTTTTTAATAGTTTTATCAAAAACATTACAACGCTGTAATTTTCAGGCCTTGTTAAATCTAGGATTCTTTCATGTCCTACAGAAATACCCTCTACTTTATATTTTTTATTAACTATATTAAAAATAATTTTTGTTCCATTTATTTTTAAAAAAGGTTCATTTGTATCTAAATTGTGAAATTTATAACCCATTTTTTTTAAATAATCGATTAAATCTAATATGTTCATGTCTGTACTCCTAACTGATTGTTTATCTTATATTTTTTATGAATCTACATTTAGTTACTTAAATTCACTTTATATCAACTACTTTTTATTTTTATATAAAAACTATATTTCTAAGAAAAAAGTATAGTTTTATTATACCACTTAAAATTTTGAACATAAAGATTATCAAGTATAAATTTTTGATTTATTTATATTTTTATTTTAATTCAATAACGACATTTAAGTAAATATTTTTTAAAAATGATTTATTAGTATCATTTCTTGATTTATTTATTTCATCAAATGGCGGAATTAATAATTCTATATTAGGCATTGATAATTCAATTTTATACCCATTATCATTTATTTTTGTTATATATAATTCATTTTCAATATAAAATGTATAACTAATATTTTCTATTTTTATATTTTGGTCTTTACTTATTTTATCAGAAATATTAGTTTTTTCATTTAAAACTAATGAGGCAATAACGTCTTTATTTAAATCTAGATATAATGTTATATTTGAATTTTTAGTTACTAATTCAATATTGTATTTACCACAGATTTCTATTTTATCTATTTCATAATTTTTATTATTTATAATTAATGTATTATTTTCACTATTTACATTTTTTTGTTCACTATTTGACATATTCAACATTTTATCACCTTCAATACAAATTAATTATACCATAATTCCCAAAGCCATAATAGGTATATACTTTCTGACTTTAATGTATAATAATATTTGTAAATCAGCAATAACTTGTCTAAAATAAATAATATAATTTATAAAAGTCATTTTTATAAAAAACAATTTATTTCAATTTTTCACAAATAAATTAAATAAAAAAATGAGAGCTTTCGCTCTCTTCAGGGGGCTATTATATTAAAAAAGAGGCTTGTTGAAAAGCCACGTAATATCGACATATAACTCATTTTAAGTTTAATAAAATTTAATCAAAAATTGATAAATTTACATGAATTTGATGGGTAGCTGATGGGTAGAAATACTTGTCAGCTATTTATATTTTTAACAATTTTATAATTATAGCTCCAATAACTGCAACTATTATTCCGACAATTATATCTATGATAATATTTGATTTATTGTTTTTATCTTCGTTAATTATATTGTTATTACCCATATTTACATTTTTAAATTTATTTTTCTTTCCAATTTTAATTTTCATTTTCATCACCAATATTAGAATTTTTTATAGTATTCTTATCTCCAAATTTAATTGAATTGTCTATTATGCTAATAATATAATTTATTGTTTGCTTTTCTTTTTCATCATTCTCAAATTCAATATAATAGCTATCTAAATTTCCATATTCTTTTTCTAATTTTAATAAAATATCAAGTATTATTTCTTTTAATTTTCCTATTATATTAGTATAAGCATAAATTGATAAATCTTGATGTGCTTCTAACACTTCGCCATCGATCATTGCTATTTGATTGACTAAAACTGGATGTAATGATATTGATAAGTGATGACTGTCTTCTTTTTGTTCTGCTAATGAAAATTGGTATATTTCATTTATTCCAGCAAAAATTTTTACTGAATTCCAATCAGCTATATATTGTGGATCGATAGGTATTGGGTGTTTTTTTGCATGAATCCTTCCATAACTTGCAAGATATTCTCCAGTGATAGTTGCTGGAACAATTCTATATTTTGGAATATCATCATCTTGATTATAACCGTCAATTTCTTTTAGCAACCAATTTTTAATTTCTGGATTGTCTATATCATTTAATAATATTTTTAAAGTATCCATAGCTTGAGTAATATTTATTTTATTATTAATTAAATCAATTATAATTTGACTTCTCATTTTCATATCCAAACCTCCTAATATTTTTTAACTAATGACATTATGACATTATATACATATATGTTATTAAGTAGTTACTTTTAAGCATATTTCAGACAAATCTTCTGAATTAATTTTATTATCTAATTCTTTTGATTTAGAAATATTAATGATATTATCGTTATCATCTTTTATATCTGATACTATAGATTCTAATTTATTAATAATATTTACTGTTAAATCATAATCTATTTTTTCTAAATCTATTTCTAAGTAGTTTTCACTTATGTTGTTACCACATAAACATAATACAATCATTCTCATAATATAAAATTTAAATATATCTAATGAAACAGAATGTTTTTTGTTAAAAATATCATCATTATTTTTTTTGATTTTTCTTAAACATTCTAATGTTTTTAGAGCGACTTCAGATGTTATAGTATATATATTAGGATTTATACTATTATTAAATAATTTGTTATAAAGTTTTTCACTTTTTAATAATGTAGTTGGATTATTACGTGCTCCACTGCAATTACCATAATAAATTGATTCTAGATATTGAGCTAAGTTTTCTAATGTCACTATTTTATGTTTATCAATTCCTCTGTTTTTATAATAATTTTTTCTTCTTTCATAATATATACCATTTTTCAACAATAATTGTTCTATGTCTTTTTGTATCGGATCTGTAGCTTTTAGTTGTGCTGGTTTAACAGCATTTTGCCTATTTGTTGATGATATAATCATATCAGAGATATTTATGCTATCAGTATTAACTATTTTAAGTAATATGTTTCTGTCTTCATTTTCTAGCTTATCAATATTTTCTTTAAAATAATTAAATATTGTATATGAAGTTTGAAGTCCATTAACTATTATAGGATTTACAACCTTCGCACTATCATTTGGCAATGGAGTATACGAATCAACTATCATAGTTATGCCGTTATTTAGCCACCAAAAATCTGCATCATAAACTTCTTCAAGTGTGTTTTTTATATTTTTATTCACCTCAACTGTTTGACCTTCAAAATCACGAATATTACCTTCAAATAATACATCGATAATTTCATTATCTTGTGTTATTAAATTATAATAATCCTTTATAGACATATTCATAACAAAACCATTTTCACTATCTGATCTATAATTCATTTTAAAAATCGTTTTATATTTTATTATATAATCTTTTTGTATGCTTTTATTAGCTATGTTAATTAATTTATTACTATCAAAAATATCAACGGATATATTTGCTTCATTTATATATGTTGTATCGCTAACTAGTTTTTTTATAGAATTAATTTGATTTTTAGTTCCTATTGAAATACTATCTTTATCTAAATTTCCTGTATATGCATATGCAACATTAATATATATATTATTTGTTTTAGGAGATGATTTAATAATTATTTCATTTATTAACTCGAATTTTTCTATTAACACTTGATTATATTGTATTCTTAATTCTTCTGTTATACTGTTGGAAACTAACAACTTTTCAAATACATCTTTAATTTTCATAAATGCTGTTTCTTTTATGCCATTTGTTTCTTTTGCTTGTATAAAGTATAAATCTATTCTTGAGTTTTCATTAATTTGTTCAGCATACTCATTAAATTCATCTAAAGAATATATATATTTTTTATCTACTAATGCAACAATAGAGTCTAATCCACCATCTCCTCCACCTTCTACAACACAATCAATTAACATATTTTCATCTAAATTATGTTTTTTACAAATTTGATATGTAGAAAATAACAAAAATTTATTTGAATCAAAATCGTTTTGTCCACAAAAATTTTCTACATAACTATTAATTATTCTATTATTCACTGCTTATCACTCCAAATTATTTAACACACCATTTTCCAAATCATTTATTGAATATAAAGTATCTAATTCATTAAATGTTTCCTCAAGATTCTTTCTTGCACTATTCCAACCTTTTCCATCTGTGAACCATATAAATGTTACTCCACCAACTTTTTTTGATTCTTCTGCTAACATTTTATAACTTCTTGCTGTTTCATTTAATTTCGAACCACCTGAAGCATAAAAATTAGTTTCTATAACATATACCTGATTATCAGTTTTAATAACAAAATCAAATCTTTTTGTAGAAGTATTATCACCAGACATCGCAGATAAATCTAATCCCCATCTTTTTTCAATGTCACTTAAATACATTTCTTTAAAATAATTAACATTCTTTTCATATCCAGCTTTTACAATATAACTTTCTACTAAATCTTCCATTAAATGTCCACCACGATTTTTTCTACCATTTGAATCTAAGCCTACTTCAACACCTAAAACATAATCATATAAATTATTTATCAAATGATTTTCTAATAAATCAAATAACCCAGTTTCTTTCATGAATTTTACATAATCATCAATTGAATAAACCATTTTATTAAATTTGAATAAATATTCATCAAATTCATCTTTAACAAAAATTTCATTTGATCTAACTGCCAATAAAACTGGAATACACTCCAATGTTTCAGGATATTTAAAAATAATATTTCTAAATTCTTCTTCTATATTTTGACTACCAATTAAAGAATTTAAAATATTAAGTTCAATTTTTATTTTGTCTACATTTCCATATATCTTGTTAAAATCAACATAATAACTATAATTTGAAATACTTGCTTTAAATTTACTTAACCAATCATTAAAATTTCTATTCATCATTTTCTTCCTTTCTTCTAATAGTTAAATCTAAATATTCTTTTTCTTGTTCTATTCCTATATATTTTCTATTTAATTTATTCGCTACAATTCCTGTTGTTCCACTTCCATTAAACGGATCTAAAATTAAATCTCCTTCATCTGTAGATGCTAATATTATTCTTTCTAATATGGCAATAGGTTTTTGAGTTGGATGTTTTCCTTGTTTTTTCTCACTAGGTTTAGTTAATGATGACTCCCAAACATCTTTCATTTGTTTATTATCATTTAACTCTTTCATCAAGGAATAATTAAATTTATGTTTTGCTTTTTTAATATCTTTTTTTGCCCATAAAATTGTTTCTGTCGAGTGAACAAATGCACGACAGCTTATATTCGGTGGTGGATTTAATTTTTTCCAAGTTATATTATTTATTATTTTAAAGCCTTCTTGTTCCAATGCCATACCTATTGAGTAAATATTATGCATTGTTCCACTAATCCATATTGTTCCTTCATCTTTTAAAATATTGTAACACAATTTAATCCAGTTTCGATTAAACTTATGTTTTTTATCAATATTTATTTTTTCATCCCATTCACCTTTTTTTACACTTACCATTTTACCTGCACTACAACTTATACCATCTCCAGATAAAAAATAAGGAGGATCTGCAAAAATCATGTCTATTGATTTAGGTTCAATCTTTTTTAATTCTTTAAATGAATCTCCTTTTATCAATTTAAAACCATCTGTTTCATAATATGGTTTCTTAAACATATTGCCACCTCCTTAACTATTCTTCAAAACCTTTTTTATTTTCAAAGTTTGTTATAATAACTTCTTCTACTTTTCCCCTTTTCTTTCCATTAGCATTTATGTTTCTTTTAGCCTCAATTACATGTATATGAAAATCTTTATATAACTCATTTATTAAAGTTGTATTGTGATTAGAAAGCATTACATAGCATCCTCTATCAGATAATTCTTTAAATACTTTAGCAAGCCTTTTTTGTTCTTCTTTTCCAAAACCATCTTCAGTATAACTATTAAATGTAGAAGTATCAGAATCGTAAGGTGGATCAAAATAAACAAAATCGCCTTTTTTGGCATCTTTTACAGCCTCTTCAAAATCAACTGATAATAACTTAATGTCATTATAATTTAAATAGCCACATATAATACCCAAATTTTGTCCTTCATAAGTATTTACTTTAGTTTTCTTGCCAAATGGTACATTAAATTCATTTTTACTATTAACTCTATATAATCCGTTAAAGCAAGCTTTATTTAAATAAATAGTACGAGCTGCTCTTTTATAATCTGCTAACTTATTAAACTTCTTCTTATCTTTATCAATATTTCTAACTTCATAATAGTATTCTTCTGAATGTTCAGTTTCATGGTGATTTAATTCTCTACACATTGCCTCGAATTTTTTTTCATCTTTAATACATTCATATACATTCATAAGTTCTTTGTTATAATCATTAATAACCGCTTTTTTAGGTGAAAGTTCAAATAATAATGCTCCACCACCTATAAATGGTTCATAATAAGTGTTAAACTCGTATGGAACATATTCTTTTAATTTATCTATTATTTGTCTTTTTCCACCTGCCCACTTTACAAATGGTTTTCCTTTTATCATTACTAACCCTCCTATAAATCCTTCGGTAATTTGCTATAATCATACTTTTTAGCAATTTTCTTAGTTATTTCATACATTCCATCTAAATTTTGAAGAAGTTCTTCATCAGTCATTCTTCTAACTCCTCCAGCTGAAATGATTCTTATTTCAGTTTTTATGTTGTTTATATAATCTTGTAACTCAAATGCCTTTTGTCTTTTTTGATAATCCCAATCTAATATATCCATTTTAAATTTTTCATATTTGTCTAACATTTCAACAAAATCTTTTGTAGATTTATTTGAATATTTTTCGGCGTTCATGTAACTATATACATCACCATAACCAGAAAATTTTAATAAATAATCTAAAGAAAGATTTAAGCCTTCTGCTATTTTTCTTAAAATCTCAACATCAACTTTTTTTATTTTTCCATTAATTGTATCGTTATATGTACTTTGACTTAATCCTATTTGTTTTGCTAATTGTCTTTGTGAATATCCTTGTGCCTTTCTTGCATTCTCAATAACATTTTTTAAATCACTATTAGCCATAAAAGATTCCTCTCTTTCACCGTTTTTCTGGTATCTATATCCATTTTACCATAATAAAAATTTAATGTAAATAAAAAAGAACGAAAAAATCGTTCAAAATGTATTGACATGTTTATTTAGGTTTGATATTATGTAGTTGAATTTATGAACGATATCATCGTTCTACATTCAAAAATAGTTCTTTGAAAACTTAGTCTTAGTGGAAATCGCCGATAAGCCATTAAGTAAAAAAAGTAAGGCAGAATACCCTATTGGCACGGGAGTTATGAAATAACTAAAATTTCACAAAGAGCAATAGTTCAAGTAGAGCTCTACCCTTTTAAAATTAGTAAAGGAGGTGTTAAAAGTGGATCAAAAATATTTCACTTTAGTAAGAAAAGATGTTTTAGATAATCCTGATTTATCATTAAGTGCTAAAGGATTATATTGTTTAATCTGTTATGACTTAACTAAATCACTTAGAAGATTATTAATAAACCAAAATACTAGAGAAGAAACTATTAAAAGTTCTAAAGAATTAGAAAAATATGATTATGCACATTTTTATAATTTAGAAGAATGTGTAGATAAAGATTCATATCTTGGTCTTAATGTTTCAATACAACCAACTGATGAATTTAAAAACTTAGTTGATTTGAAACACAAGAAATACAAAGAATTAGAAAGATAAAGGAGGTGGAATATGACCGTAGATGAAACTTTAAAATTAATCGCACAACAATGGTGCAATTTATCAGATTTAATGAAATTAGCAAACATAGGAAGAAATTCAGCACTAGCTATTAAAAGTAAAATTAAAAATGACTTAGAAAAAGAAGGATATTATGTTCCTAAGAATGCTGTTCCTATGCAAGAAGTTATTAAGTATTTAAATATTGATATTGACTATTTAGAGTCAAAAAGTAAAAATTTGAAAGGAGATATTAGAATTGCTTAAACCAATAGAACAAATAGATACAAACATAAAAAAAGACATCATCATAAATAATATAATGAAGTCTAAAGGTGTGTATCTCTTAGTATCTAATCCAAAAGTAGGAAAGTCTATGTTGGCACTGCAACTTTCCTGCTCCGTTATTAACGGAACACCATTTTTAGGATACAAAGTAAATCCCTCACCTGTTTTATATGTTACCACAGAATCAGATAAAATTCAATTAAAGGAACGCCTAGAATTCATGGAACTATCAGCAAAAAAAGACTCTTTATTTATAATTGATAGACAGAATAAAGCAAATATATCTTTAAATGATTTAGAATATGATATAAAAACATTTGCTGAAGAATATAACGGCAAACTTATAATTTTAGATATGTTAAAAGATATTGATTTTGGAGTCCAATATGATATTAATAATTATCAAGATGTATCACAGCAAATATTTCCAAAATTAAGAACTTATTGTGATAAATATAATGTAACTTTTTTAGTTACACATCATCTAAATAAAACCGGTAAAACATTAGGAAGTATTGCACTAGATGCAACTGTTGATGGAAGAATAACTTTAATTGAAAATAAAGCAAATAAAAAATATGTTAAATTACAAACAATAAATAGAGATTTTTCAGAAATAGATATTCAATTAAAAAAATTAGATAACCTTATATTTCGTAAAATAAATTCTATTGAGGAAGATGAATTATCTTTTGAACTAACATCGTTTATAAAATATGTTGCTAGTCAAAAAGAAATTGATTTTACCTGTACTGATATAGTATTAAAAGCTAATATACCAATGTCACCTAAAAGATTCGGAAGATTACTAAATAATAGTATTGAACTTTTAGAAAGTGAAGGTGTTCATATTACTAAATGTAGAACTGCTGATAGTAGATTATATCATGCTACATTTATAGAGCCTTCACAAAATGAAGATGAATAATGTGGCACGTTTTGTTGCGTAGCAATGAAAGTGGCGATAATGGCTCATCTTCTGATTATTTATTTTTTAATAAATAATCACTTGTTTATTGCTTAGACTTAAATCACCTTAAGTCTTTGCTTAAACAAGAATGGGTTTTTAAGGGATTCCCTTAACTCACTTTTGGGCTATGCCCTAGTGAGATAGGTCATAAATGACCAATTCCTCAAAGCCACACATATTATTAATGTCACAATGTCATAAATATATTAAAGGATTTATATAAATGTTTGATGGAAAACAGGTTTTAACTATAACAAACAAAATTAAATCTTCAGATATTGGTGGTCTTAGTAAAGAACTTACTGATAGAATTGGTACAGGTAATTATGATACAAATAGAACTAAATATAACATTGAATTTATTCCATTATGTAGTACTAATTTAGCTAGTTCAACATATAAAACTCTCTATAAAAATAATGTAGAATTTAACAAGAGCAACAAAAATATCAATTTATTAAATGGATGCATAATAACAAGTGGACAAGAATTCTTTAAATCATTAGGAATGAAATTTGAAGATACAGGAAGAAAATATTTAACTGGAGAACATAAAGGAGAACCTATTAATAAAGTAGTTATTAATAATCCAAATGATATTCCAGAACAAGTATTAAACTATTTTAAATATTCACATGAATTTTTAAGTAATTTAGTTGGAAAGGAAAACGTAGTCTACTCTGCTATTCATTTTGATGAAGATACTCCACATATGCATTTTTATTTTACTCCAGTAGTGAATGAAGTTCATAGAAAAGTATTTGAAACAGATAGTAATGGTCATCAAATATTAAAATCTTATATAGGAAAAGACGGAAAAGAAAAGTTAATACCTATTCAAAAGAAAGATGAAAACGGTAAAAATTTATATTCAATAGAAAAAGGAAAATTTCTAAATTGTGATCAGTTTTGGAAGGATAAAGGCTTTAAAACATCATTTGCTAAAATACAAGATGATTATAATAAATTTATAACATCTAAAGGTTTTAATCTTGATAGAGGTCAAATTGGAGGAAATAAATATCATCAAACAAAAGCAGAAAAATATTTAGAAGAACTACAGGAAGAAAACAAACTAATGGAACTTGAATTAAATAAGAATAAAGCCCTAAATGAAGTTGAAATATCATATAAAGAGAAAATATCTGATGTAGATACAAATCCTCTTCTAAATCCTGAAAAAAGCAAAATAATTGGATATAAAGAAAAAGATATAAATAATCTATCTAAATACTCAAAAGAAATAACTAAAGATAATTTGAATAAATCAAAAATAATAGAACAAAATGAAATAAAATTAGAATCCAAACAGAAACAAATTGATAAATTAAATACTGAAATTAAAAATCTTAAATCAGGTAAAACATTAATAGAAAAAGATAAAATAATCGAAAATCAAAATTTAATTATTAAAGAAAAAGATGATACTATAAAATATCAAAACACAATAATTAGTTCATTAAGAAATGAATTAACTGAATTAAAAGAAAATATCGATACAATTATTAGTAATGTTAAAAATATAGCAATAGATTTATATAAAGCACTAAAAAGAACGCTAGGATTTGATGTTGATAAAAATCAGAAATACGATTACTCTGCTTTTAAAGATTTAAGTAAAAAAGTTAATAAAAAATATGAACGAGATAAATCAGATGACTTTGAATTATGATATAATTATCTATGTAAACAACATTTCGAAAGGTGATTTATCATATGAAAAAAATTTTTAAATCTATTTGGATTTGGTTTTTATTACCAGTTATAGTGACTGTAGTTGGAGGAATAATAACTTCTAAACTACAAGATATCAACATATTAGAAGGAATACTATCTTTTTTAAAATGGATATTCAATAGTATCGTTTTTATACTTAATATTAATATTCCATTATGGGTATTGTTAATAGTAGGTATAATAATATTTGCTATTTTATTAATTATTGTTAAAATAAACGATGCTAGTAATATTAAAAAATGGTATGAAGATTATAATGATGATATTTATGAAGGTATTAGATATGCTTGGAATTACTCTGAGTTATATAATGAAATAACAATCAAAAACTTTAGACCAATATGTAACAAATGCAAAGGAGAATTAATTAAAAGAAGTTCCTATGGAAATTATTATTATGGAACTGCTCAAAATTATTGTCCAAACTGCGATAAAATACTAAAAACACCAAATTCTGAAGAAATTGATATTGCTAATGTATATGTACACAATAAATTAATAAAAATGCAAGAAGATGTAAAAAAACAGATTAATACCAAAAATAAAAAATAACGTTTCAAATTATTAAAAGATCAACTCTATTGTTGGTCTTTTTTCTTAATAAAAAATGATAAACAAGATAAATATAAAAAAATATATAAATAAATGGTAAAATATAGATGTATGTCGATATTTTACGGATAAGAAAAGGAGGAATGAAATGTCCGTAAGACAACTTAAAGAAAATAAAATAACAAAAGATGGAAGATCTTGGGTATTTATACAATATAGTAAAGGTTTAGATGGTAAAAGACATCAATATCAATCACAAGCATATATGACTGAAGAAGAAGCAATACAGGCTGAAAAAGCATATTTAAATAAATATAAAGATGTTGAAGTAAATCCACATATGACATTTAAAGAAGCCTACACTATATATTATGAATATCAGAAAGATAAAATAAAAGATTCTACTCTTAAGACATATAGAGATAGAATCAAATATATGGGATTACTAGATAATGTAGAATTAGTAAACTTAGATTGGGATTTATATCAAAAATGGAGAGCACAAATTAATAAAACAAATCTCTGTGATAGATATAAAACAGATATTCAAAAATTTATAAAGCAAGTCATTAACTTTGCTGAAAAACAATGGGATTTTAATTTAAGAAAATTTTATAATAAATTAGAGCCTTTTAAAACTCCAGGGGCATTGAAGAAAGAAATGGATTTTTACGAACCTGAAGAATTCTTTAAATTTATTTCAGTAGTTGATGATTTAAGATATAAATGTTTCTTTGAATTATTATATTATTGTGGATTAAGAAGGTCTGAAGCAAGAGGATTACAATGGAAACATATAGACTTTAAAAATAAACTTTTAACTGTTTCTCAACAAGTATTAAATCCCTCTAATTCTAATGCTAGTACAGAATGGTATATTTCTAGCACTAAAACAGAAGCATCAAATAGAACAATTCCAATCGCAACTACTCTACTAAATGACTTAGCAGAACTAAAAAAATCAAATGAACGAATAGCAAAATTCAAACAAACTTGGTTTGTACTTGGTGATGATGTTCCAATGGCTACAGGTAGAATGTATTTCTATAGAGATAAATATGCTGAAAAAGCTGGAGTAAGAAGAATTAGATTACATGACTTTAGACATTCATGTGCATCAGCCTTAATATCTGGCTCTGCTCCAATAACTGCTGTATCTAACTTTTTAGGCCATTCTGAAACTACTGAAACACTAGAAACTTATACTCATATGTTTAAAAAAGATCTTGCAAATGTACCAAAATTCTTTGACACATTAGAAAAAGACTTTAATGAAAAGTCTTCCAAATAAACTATATTAAACTTATATAAACCATAGATTATGATGGGTAGATGATGGGTAGCGTTCTACCATATTTATAGAAAACCCTTATAAATCAAACAAAAAGTGGAGCCTTTCGGCTCCTTCAGGGGGTTTTGGTTACACTTTCACACATATCCGTAAAAGTGTGTGTTACGTAACATATCGTTACGCTATATTAATAATAAAATATTTTAATTTAAAAGTCAATATCTTTAATCCATATTTATACTTTCTTTTAACATATTTTTTAAAACTTCATATTTATCAATATTATCTAATACTTCTTCAGAATCAGCTTTAGCCTTTATCAAAAGTTCATAATCTTTTTGAATATTTGCTAGTTTAAAACTCATATCACCACTTTGTTTTATACCAAATAAATCACCTGATCCTCTTAGTTTTAAATCTTCTTCAGCAAGTGTAAATCCATCACTTACATTTTCCATTATATTAAGTCTTTCAGTCTCTCTATTAGTCATTAAAACGCAGTAGGATTGTTCACTATTTCTTCCTACTCTACCTCTTAATTGATGAAGTGTTGCAAGTCCAAATTTATATGCATCAAATATAACTATCATAGTTGCATTTTTAACATCTACTCCAACTTCTATTACAGTAGTACTTATTAATATATCTATTTTTTTATTTACAAAGTCATCCATAACTTTATTTTTTTCTTTAGGCGAAAGTCTACCATGCATAACACCTATATTATAGTTTTTAAATGCTAATTTAAACTTCTTTTCTAGTTTCTTAGTATCTTCCATTTCTTCTTCTGAATCTTCTATTAATGGAGATACTATATATATTTGATGACCTAAATCTAATTCTTGTTTTATTTTTACAAGTACCTTTTTAATATCACTATTATCAAATACTTTAGTTATTATCTTTTTTCTTCCACTAGGCATTGTATTTATTATAGATATATCCATATCTCCATATATAGTAAGAGCATATGTTCTTGGTATTGGAGTTGCACTCATATAAAGTACATCAGGCATATTACCTTTGTTTCTTAAGTTATTTCTCTGGTTAACTCCAAATCTATGTTGTTCATCTGTTATTACTAGTCCTAAATTATTATATTTTATATCATCTTCTATTATGGCATGAGTTCCTATTACCATATTTATCTTACCTGATTTTATATCTTCATATATTTGATTTTTTTCACTTTTTTTAGTACTTCCTGTTAGAAGTGCAATTTCTATATTATATCCTTCTAATAGATTTTTAAAATTTTCATAATGTTGATTAGCTAATACTTCAGTTGGAACCATAAGTGCACTTTGATATCCACTTAAATATAACGCATACATACTTATTAATGCTACTATTGTTTTACCTGAACCAACATCACCTTCTAATAATCTATTCATTCTTTTATTACTTTTTAAATCCTTAAATATATCATTTAATGCTTCTTTTTGATGAACAGTTAATTCAAATGGTAATCCATTTATAAATTCATTAATTTTAGTTATATCAATATCTTTTTCATAGCCAATATTTAAATTATTGTTTTTTCTTTTTAGTGCATTTATTTTCATCATAAATATAAATAGTTCTTCATATTTACATCTATTTATCGCATCCTTTAATCCTTTTTTTGGATTATGAATTATTCTAAGTGCTTCTTTTTTATCTATAAAATTATACTTATTTATTATTTCTTCTGGTATATAATCTATAACGTTACATTCATTTAATGCTTCATTTATATATTTATTTAATGACTTATTATTTATACCTTTTACTAAATGATAAATAGGCTCTATTAATGTTCTATCACCTAAATCAAATAACTTTATATCTGCTGCATTTATTGTATTACTTTTAGTATCATATTTACCTATTACAGTTATATATTTTCCAATTAATAAATTAGGTTTTAAAAAAGCTCTATTAAATATTACAACATTTACTAAATTATTACTTGTATTAAACTTAAATGATAATCTATTCATATTTTTAAAGTAACTAATAGTTGGAATAGTTTCTATAATTCCAGATACTACTACTTTTTCTTCATATAAAGAAGTTTGTTTTAATATTTCGTATCTATATGGATAATCATTTATTAAATCATTAACATTATTTATTCCAAGTTTATTTAATGTACTTACTGTTTTAGGTCCAATACCTTTTATATTTGTTAACTCAGCCAAAACTATTCACATCCTTTAAAAATATTATAACATATTTTTTAAAAAGTACTTGACAAATTACCTATTTATAAGTAATATATATGCTACCAATTCCCAAATGGCGAATTGGTGCTAGTATCACACTAGCCAACCCCTTTTTATTCTTTTTTATAGAGCTGCCCTTCAGGGGGGACGGCTCTTTTTTTGACTTAAAATATGAAAAAAGTGTAGTTATTATTTTTTAACTACACTTTTTATTTCTTGTAATTCAAATCTATATTTTTGTTTTACATCTGGATATTTATCATGATCTACTTCACTTAAAAACATATCAAGTGGTCTAGCATATATTCCATTTTTATGATTAGTATTTTCACTATTTGTACATTCATATATAACTAATTCTTCACCTGTTTCAGAGTGTTTAGCAACTGTTATAACATGTGCTGTTGCTCCTTTAAAATGTCTCCATGTTGTATTTGGTTTAACTTCTCTCATTTGTTCCTCCTCTTAATTACTTAAATTCTTATAATATTCAAATCTTTTAATTGCTTCTTTTTTATTTTCTGTTAATAATTCTTTAGCTAGTTTTGGACTAACAGTTTTAATCATTGTATATCTATTTTCTCCATCTAAGAAGTTATCATATAAATCAAAGTCTGGTGATTTAAAATCTAATGTAAATTCTTCTTTTTCACCATCATATCTAAATATTGGAAAATAACCTGATTTTACTGCTAATCTTTCTTCTTCAATAGAATTACCCATTCCTTTTTTTATACCATGATTAATACAAGGTGAATATGCAATTACTAGTGATGGTCCTTTATGACTTCCAGCATCTCTTAATGCTTTTATTGCTTGATTCATATTTGCTCCTAAACTTATTTGAGCAACATATACATTAGGGTATCCCATCATCATTCTTGCTAAATCTTTTTTAGATGTTTTTTTACCATCATTAGCAAATTTAGCAACTGCACCTTTTTCAGTTGATTTACTTGCTTGACCACCAGTGTTTGAGTATACTTCTGTATCAAGTACTAATATATTTACATCTTCTCCTGATGCCATAATATGGTCTATTCCACCAAATCCTATATCATAACTCCAACCATCTCCACCTACTATCCAAACATCTTTTGACATAATATATCCTTTTAATGGTTCAAGTTCTTTTACTTCATCATAGTTAATATTTTCCATTATTTCTTTAGTAATATTATAATTGTCTTTATTTACTAACCATTTATTAAACATTTCTATATTTTTTATTCCAAGTCTACCTTTTAATTTTTCTTTCATTATATTAGTAATCTTTTCTTTAGCAAGATCCATAGTTATTCTCATACCTAATCCATATTCTGCATTATCTTCAAATAATGAATTTGACCAAGACACATTGTATGGATTTGTTGGAAGACTTCCACCGTATATTGATGAACATCCAGTTGCATTTGCAATTATAAGTCCATCTTTATATATTTGTGTTAATAATTTTAAGTAAGGTGTTTCACCGCATCCTGCACATGCACCTGAATATTTAAATAATGGTTCATTAAATGCTACACCTTTTATAGTAGATTCTAAATATAATTTTTTATTAGTTATATTTTTTATTTCATTATTTATTCTTTCTACTTCTTTATGGTCTGTCATAATTAATGCTTTTGCACCAAGTTTACCAGGACATGTATTTGCACATAAACCACATCCTGTACAATTTTCATAACTAATTTCAAGTGCATATTTATATTCATCATTACCCATACATGGTATAACTACTACATTTTTATTTTTCTTAATTTCTTCTTCTGTCATTAATTTTGGTCTTATTACTCCATGTGGACAAACTATAGAACATTGATTACACTCTATACAATTTTCTTTTACCCATCTTGGTAAAACTTGAGCTATATTTCTTTTTTCTAAATTTGATGTATTAACAGGAAATACTCCACTTTCGTGTTTTTCAAAGTCTTTTACTGTTAAATCATTACCTTTTAAATGAATAATATTATCTATAATTCCAGTATATTTTTCTTCTGAATAACTTAGATTTTTCCAAAGTTCATCTACTTCTACTTTAACAATTTTACTTTCAATATCTTTTATAGCATTAATATTATTATTTACTATTTCATCACCTTTTTTAGCAAAATGAAGTTTAATACTTTCTTTTTGATCATTTGTAAATTCAGCATGTGGAAGTACTTTAGTTATATATACAATAGCATTTTCCATTATCATACTTATTTTATTTAGAATATTATTTTCTTTAGCAATCTTATATGCATCAATTATATAAAATTTAACATTCTTTTTTGCAAGTTCATATTTTATTTTATTTGATATAGCATTCTTTATTTCTTGTTCAGTTTTATCTGTTACTAATATAAATATACCATTTTTTCTTATTTTTGATAACATATCATACTTTTCTAAGTATACATCTTTAGTACATACTACAATATGTGGATTTGTTATATAATATGGCATATTTATTTTTTCTTTTCCTATTCTTAAGTGTGATACAGTAATTCCACCACTCTTTTTAGAATCATATTCAAAATATCCTTGTACAAAAGCTTCAGTCTCTGTTCCAATTGTTTTAATAATATCTTTAGATGCTGAAATCATACCATCTGAACCATATCCATATATAAGCATTTCAATATTTTTCTTATCGCTTTTTATTTTACATGGTTTTAAACTTTTACCTGTAACATCATCTACTATTCCTATTGTAAATGAGTTAATAGGCTCATTACTATCTAAGTTTTTAAATACTGCATATAAATCTTCTAAATTAGTATCTTTACTAGATATTCCATATCTTCCACCTATTATAAATGGTTTATTTTTTACATCATTAAATATATTTACTACATCTTCATATAGTGGTTCACCAACTGCTCCTGCTTCTTTTGCTCTATCTAATACTGCTATTTTACGTACCTTTTTAGGTAATGCTTCTAAGAAATATTTTTTAGAGAATGGTCTAAATAAATGAACTATTAGTACACCTACTTTTTCTCCCTTAGCATTAAGTACATCTACAAGTTCTTTTAATGCATCACAAACAGAACCCATCGCAACTATTACTTTTTCTGCATTTTCATCACCATAATAATTGAATGGTTTATAATCTGTTTTAAATTTTTTATTTATTTTTTCCATGCATTCATTTACTACATCAGGCATCTTATCATAATATTTATTTCTTGCTTCCAAATTTTGAAAATATACATCATCATTTTGTGTTGTACCTTTTATTTGTTTTTTTGATATCATACTTTCTTTTCTAAAGTTATCTATAGCTTTAAATGGTACAAGACCTTTTATTTCAGACATATCTGGAACATATACTTTATTTAGTTCATGACTTGTTCTAAAACCATCAAAGAAATTAACAAAAGGTAGTTTCCCTTTTAATGTACTTAAGTAAGATGCAAGTGTCATATATATTGTATCTTCTACGGAAGAAGACGCTAAAAAGCAAAATCCTGTACTTCTTGATGCATATATATCAGAATGATCTCCAAATATACTTAAAGCATGTGTTGCGATAGTTCTTGATGCAACATTTATTACACAAGGAAGCATTTCACCTGCTATTTTATACATTGAAGGTATCATTAAAAGAAGTCCTTGACTTGCTGTATATGTACTAGCAAGTGAACCTGTTTGAAGTGAACCGTGTACAAGCGCTATTGCCCCTGCTTCACTTTGCATTTCTATTAATTTAACTTTATTATTAAATAGGTTAAGTCTTCCTTCAGTGCTCCACTTATCTATATATTCACTCATTGGTGATGCAGGTGTTATTGGATATATACCTGCTATTTCAGTAAACATATAAGATATATGTGCGCATGCTTCATTACCATCTATTACTTTATATTTTCCCATGTTATCACTATCCTTCTAAATAATTATATCATAAAAAAAATAGATTTAATACTAATCTACTTCTTTTATTAATTAAAACGCACCAAATCCCATTTTTACTTTTTCAATTTCTGCATTTTTATCTAATATACCATTTAATTCTTTTATTGAACGGAATAATTTTTTTGGATTTCTTGCGGCCATATCTCTATCTGTTGCTTTTGTATATTCATCTAAATTTTTACTAATAACAGAAAATGAAACATTTCCCATATATCCTAATATTTTATATAAATCTATAAAACCTCTTTTTCTTTTCATATATTTTGAAAAGATTTTATTTATTATTCCTTTATCTATTGCATCAATACAAAATTGATCAACATCACATACACCATACATTGATTCTATAAACTTTTTAGCAACATTTTCAAACTGCCAACAACCATTAAGACTACAATTACATTTAATTGGTGGTTCTGACAATTCAAAAATTCTTTCTCTATCAGGATATATATTTCTTTCATATTTATAATTTATCATCTTTTGGGCTATTGTTTGTGATACAAAATCATCTAATAATATTCCAGCATATTTAATTTGTCTAAATTCAGGATTATTTGACAAATTTTTTACCATATCTTCTTTTGTAGGACTTGTAGATATAAATTTTTCATCTACATCATATCCAAGCATTAATTTTTCGAACCATTCTTCGTATATACCATTAACTGCATGAGAAAATTCATGGAATAATATTTCATCTTCAAAATAAAATAAACCTTGTCTCATTTTTGAGTCTACTTTATCTTTATTAATATCTATATTTATTCCTTTACTTACATAATTTCCATTTTCATCTTCAGTTCTAATAGGAAGAGTATGTGCATATGAATTCATATTATTGTTAATTCCAATTTCTACTCTTTCAAGTCTACTAACAACTCTTTCTATATTTAAATTATTGAATAGCCCTATTTTTGTACCTAAATATACATATTCTTGCATTTTTGGATGTAATTTTCTTATTCTAAAATCTAACATGCTATTCATAAAAATTCCCCCTTTAATTTTTAAAGCTTTGTTATTCTACCACAAATAAAGAAAAAAAGCAAAAAAAAAGATTAATATCTTTAAAAAGAACTGATATTAATCTTTACTCTTTTATTATCTTTTAAATAAGAACTTGCTTGAACTACAGTTCTAATAGAATTAGCAATCTTTCCTTCTCTTCCTATTACAGAACCCATATCTTCCTCTTTAACAACTACTTCTATAATTATTTCATCATCATTAGGAAATTCTTTTACTGAAATAGAATCTGGATCACTAACAAGACTTTTAACAATCATTTCTGTTAATTCTACTAAAGTCATTATTATTTACCGCTCTTTTCTTCATGGAATTTAGTCATAATTCCTGCTTTAGATAATACGTTTTTAGCTGTATCAGTTGCGATAGCACCATTTCTTAACCATTTTAAAGCATCTTCTTCTTTAATTTTGATTTCACCATCAATTGGATTATAGTAACCAATTTCATCGATTGTTTTACCATCTCTTGGGCTTCTTGAATCAGCGATTACAACTCTGTAGAATGGTCTTTTTTTAGCTCCCATTCTTTTTAATCTAATCTTAACTGCCATATTTAACTCCTCCTTTTCCACTCACTGTAAGTCAATTATACTAAAAAAAAGAAGTAGTGTCAACTATTTTTGTTGACAACTACTCTAAAAAGTCCTCATTTACTTCATTATCTATTTCTTCTAGTGTTTCATCAGTTACATTATCATCAAATACTTCCCATTTATCTTCATCATCTTCAACCATTATTTTAACTTTTGTATCGCCAACAACTTCTATACCAAGTTCCTTTTCTATATCAAAATCTATAGTATTACCATTTATTTGTACATTACCGCAACTTGGTTGTTTAAGTACTCTAACAATAATTTCTGAATCATTAAAATCTACATCAAGTTTTGTTTTAACATTAATAAGTTCATTATATTTAATTGTTTCATTAATAACATTTGTTTTTGTATCATTATCATATGAATACCATATATTTATATCAAATGAACCATCAACTACTACATCATCACCTTGTACATATCCTTTAAATTTATGATTAATTATCCAGCAACCTAATATTGTACTTGGAACAACTTCACTTTTAACACTATACTTATTTTTGAAATACTTTTTACCTTTACCTATTACTGCCTTAGTTACAATTTCTTTATAATTAGACATTCTTATCACTCCTCTACTTTAATTTATGATAGAAAATAAAAAAAGTGCCTATAAAATGCACTTTTTTTCTAAAAAGGTAAATTAATTTCATTATTATTGTTAAAATCAAAATTGTTTATTTGTACACTATATTTTATTTTATTATTACTATCTGAATTTAAATTATCAATTACATAATCTATTTCATAAATAAAATTTGTGGATTTATCAACTAATATTTGAACATCTACTGTTCCGTTTAATTTTTTTTCATCCATAACATCTTTATCATATATTAAATTATATGCATCGCTTTTTTTCATAGATACAGTATACTTTTTATAACTAACCTTATTAATTACTTCATTATCTACTTTTTTTATTTTAATTATATTTTTCTTTAATTTCTTATAATCAATTTTAAAATCTTCTTTAGCATCACAAGATACTTTATTTGAACTACTATCTTTTGTATAACATTTTGTTTTACCATTTTCTTTTACTAAATATTTATTAATACTACTAGTAAGTTCTTCATCGTCATACTTACTAATTATAATATTCTTAATACCTTTAGTTCTAGCGATAGTATATTCAATTTTTGATTGTTTATCTAAGCTTTCTATATTAAGTGTTATTCCAGTTGTATAATTTATTTTATTTGAATATTTATTTGTTTTATTTAGATAATTATTTAAAGATACCTTTTTCCCCATAAAGAATATTCCTAAAAATATAAATAATATTACTACTAAGACTACTACAATTTTAACTTTTTCTTTCATAAATTCTCCTAAAGAAGAATTATATTGTCATTAATTCTTCTTCTTTTTCTTTTAATTTTTCATCTACTTTTTTATTAAAATCATTAATTAAATCCTGTACTTCATTCATTAAAGACTTTTCCATATCTTCGTTTATTTCTTCATCTTTTTTAATTGCATTATTAGCATCTTGTCTAATATTTCTAAGTGCTATTTTAGCTTCTTCAGCAAGAGTTTTTGCTTGTTTAACAAATTCTCTTCTTCTATCTTCAGTAAGTTCTGGAATAGCAATAAATATAAGTTCTCCAGTATTATTAGGAGTTAATCCTAAATCAGCTTCAAATATAGCCTTTTCAATATTAGCAAGACAAGATTTATCAAATGGTTTAATTTGAAGTCTTCTTGCTTCTGGTACAGATACGGTTGCTAATTGATTAAGTGGTGTTGGTGTACCATAATATTCTACCTTTACGCCATCTAATATTGCAGGATTTGCTCTACCTGCTCTTATTGTTTTAAATCTTTCTAAAAGATTTTCAATAGTTTTTTCCATTTTTTCATTTGCTTCTAAAATAATTTCATCCATTTTCATTTTTTCCTTTCAATATAGTTATATTTTACTATATATTATTTTTTTCTTCAAGTACTACATTAAAAAGAAAAAGAGAAATAATTTCTTATTTCTCCTATATTATTATCCTTTTATTTGGTTCATTACTTCTTCAGCAAAGTTTTCTTCTTTCTTTTCGATTCCTTCACCAACTTCAAAACGTACCATATTAACTATAGAACCGTTTTTAGATTTAACAAAGGCACCAACAGTCATATCAGAATCTTTAACGAAGTCTTGTTCTTCTAAACAAATTTCTTTATAGAATTTATTTATACGACCATTAACCATTTTTTCAGCTATTTCAGCAGGTTTTCCTTCATTCATAGCTTGTTCTTTTAATACTGATGTTTCTCTTTCAACTTCTTCTGCTGGAACATCTTCTCTTTTTACATATGATGGTCTCATAGCTGCAGCATGCATTGATACATCTTTAGCAGTTTCTTCGTCTGCACCTTCTAATAAAGTTAATACAGCGATTCTACCACCCATGTGGATATAACTTCCAAAGTTTTGTGAATCAGTTTTTGAAAGTCTTGCAAATCTTCTAAAACTAATTTTTTCTCCTATAGTTGCTGTAAAATTAACTATAGTATCGTTTAAAGTACCTTCTTCAGTACTTAAACTCATTGCTTCTTCCATTGTTTTAACATCGTTTTTAACGATTAAATCAGCAATTTTATTTACTAAATTTACAAATTTTTCATTCTTAGCAACGAAGTCTGTTTCACAGTTAACTTCAACTATTGATGCATTATTTCCATCAATAACAACTGTACTTAATCCTTCTGCTGCTACTCTATCTGCTTTTTTAGCAGCTTTACTAATACCTTTTTTTCTTAGATAATCGATTGCTTCATCGATATCATTATTACTAGCTTCAAGTGCTTTTTTACAATCCATTAATCCAGCACCTGATAAATCTCTTAATTCTTTAATTAAACTTGTATTCATTTATATATCCTCCTTTTAGATTACTATTTATTTAAAATTTCTAAAAGTTCACTTTTCTTAAGTTTGCTGTATCCTTCGATACCTTCAGCTTTAGCCATTTCTTTTAGTTCAGCAACTGTTTTTTTAGATAAATCTTCTTTATCTTCGGCTTTGATTTCTTCAACAGTTTCTTTAACTTCTTCTTTTTTAGCTTCTGCTTTTACTTCTTTAGTTTCGCTTTTTTTAGATTCTTTTTTTGATTCTTTATTAGCATTTTTGTTTTTATCGTCATCAGTTAAAAAGTCTACCATTTCTCTATCTGTACCTTCATTAATTGCATTAGCAAGTACTCCTAAAATGATTTTAACAGCTCTTACAGCATCATCATTTGCAGGTATTACATAATCAACTAAATCTGGATCACAGTTAGTATCAACAATACCAAATACAGGTATTCCAAGTTTTCTTGCTTCTTTGATTGCTATATATTCTTTCTTTGGATCAGTAATGATCATAGCATCAGGTAATTTTTTCATATTTCTAATTCCACAGAAATAAGAATTTAACTTGTCATATTCTTTCTTAATTTTAATAACTTCTTTTTTAGGTAGAACATCTAAAGTTCCATTTGCTTCCATTTTTTCAACTTGATCTAAGTATCCTATTCTTCTTTTGATAGTTCTGAAGTTTGTTAAAGTTCCTCCAAGCCATCTTTCTGTTACATAGTAACTATCTGATCTAATTGCTTCTTCCATAGATGCTTCTTGAGCTTGTTTCTTTGTACCAACAAAGATAACCTTTCCACCATTTTGTGCGATTTCTCTTAAAGCAACATATGCTTCTTCGATTTTTTTAACTGTTTTTTGTAAATCGATAATATATATACCTTCTCTTGCAGTGAAGATATATTCTTTCATTTTTGGATTCCATCTTTTTGTTTGATGACCAAAATGAACACCAGCTTCTAATAAATATCCCATTGAAACTACTGCCATAAATTCATTCCTCCTTTTGTTTTTCTTCCAGATATATCTTTTTTACTCTCCACCCATATGAGCACATGGTTTGTAAATCAATATCTGTGTTTTTTCAAAGCCAAAATTATTATAACATACCATAAATAAAGTGTAAATATTATTTTTATGATTTTTCCCTTTATTAACATGGATTTATATCAATACTAATGCTAACTTTATTATTATTTTCTAAATCCGATACATTATTTAATATTTCTCTCATTTTTTCTTTATTCCTAAATTTTATAATTATTTGAAAATAATATATTTTATTTACTCTTGATACACCAGATACTGATGGACCTAATACAATCATATCTTCACTTATATTTTCTTTTATATAATTTGCGATTTTTTTTGATTCACTAAGTGATAAATTATAATCTTTACTACCAATCTTTATTAGACTAATAAAATAATATGGTGGATATTTTAAATCCTTTCTTATTTTTATTTCTTTATTAAAGAAATCTACATAATTATGTGTTTTAGATAGTTCAATACTATAATTATCAGGATTAAATGTCTGAATTATTACATCGCCTTTTATGTTTCCTCTACCTGCTCTTCCAGATACTTGACTAAGCATTTGATATGTTCTTTCACTACTTCTAAAATCTGGAAAATTAAGTATTGTATCAGCATTTATTACTCCAACTAACGAAACAAGAGGAAAATCAAGACCTTTCGCTATCATTTGTGTACCAACTAAAATATCATATTCATGATTTAAAAATGAATTTATTATTTTTTCGTGGGCACCTTTTTTCGTAGTTGTATCTATATCCATTCTAACTGTTCTGTAACTCTGAAATATCTTCTTTATTTCTTCTTCTACTTTTTCTGTACCTTGACCAAAATCTTTTAATGATTCATTCTTGCATTTTGGACATATGTCTTTTTTCTTTTCTGCATATCCACAATAATGACATCTATTCATACCACTAGTCTTATGATATGTAAGTGTTATATCACAATTAGGACATTTAATAACTTCACCGCATGAACTACATAATTGATAACTTGAAAAGCCTCTTCTATTTAAAAATAATATTACTTGTTCATTATTTTCTAGTTTTTCCCTCATTTTTTCTATTAATATTTCTGAAAATAAACTATTACCTTTTTTTACCTCATTTTTCATATCAACTATTGTTACATTTGGTAAACTTGCATTATTTGCTCTTTTTGTTAATGATACAAGTTCATAATAACCTTTTTTACCTCTTGCATAACTTTCTATTTGAGGTGTTGCACTTCCTAGTACCACCTTTGCATTATGATATTTACCTCTAATAGTTGCAACATCTATTGCGTTGTATCTAGGATTATGTTCTTGTTTATATGTACTAGAATGTTCTTCATCAATTATTATTATTCCAATATTTTTAAGTGGTGTAAATATTGCACTTCTAGCACCTATTACAATAGATACTTCTCCTCTTCTTATTTTTCTGTATTCATCATATTTTTCACTTTCAGAAAGTGCACTATGAAAGACTGCTATTTTATTTCCAAAATGTACTTTAAATCTATTAATAATTTGAGGTGTTAAACTTATTTCAGGAACAAGCATTATTGCTGTTTTTCCTAAAGAAATTTGTTTATTTATTAAATGCATATATATTTCTGTTTTACCAGATCCAGTAACACCATTTAAAAGAATTACATCTTTTTTACTATTTTCTATTTGATTTAATGCTTCTTCTTGGTATTCATTTAATTTTAAAAGAGGCTCTATTTTATAACTATTATCTAACCTATATTTTTCTTTTTCGTCTTCTATTACAATGCCTTTATCTTTTAATACTTTTATTATATTTGATTGATATTTTGATTTTAATGATATTTTATTTTTTAATAAATCTTCTACTATTTCAATTTGTTTTTGTGCTTTTGATGTAGTTATAAATTCTTGAGCTTCTTTTATATTTGCTAATTTTACATATTTTTCTTTTTTTACATTAATATTAGTTTTAGCACTTGCTTTATAACCTGACGGAAGCATTGCTTGATATATTGATATTAAATTACATACTAAGTCTTTTTTTAGTTCTTTTCCAAGATTTAAAAGTTCTTCATTAAGTATTGGTTCTTCATCTATAATACTAGTTATTTCCTTTAAATCATATTCACTATTTTTCTTTATATCAATTATAAATCCTTCTAGATTTTGTTTACCAAATGGTACTAATACTCTTTTTCCTATCTCTATTTTATCTTCTATATCTTTAGGAACTAAATAATCAAAAGTCTTTTCTTTATTATTAAATGATATTTCTACAAGTACACTTATTACCATATTATGCCTCCGTAATAATTATTTTATCATAAAAAAAAATGAAAGTAATTAGTTTACTCTCACTTTTCTTGTTTGATTTGCATATACCCAGTCTCCACCAGGATTTTTGTCAAACCATCTGCTTTCAGTTTTTGTTATTACTGTTCTATATTTATATCTATATAATTTTCTAGTTTTAACATTATGTGTATATTCACCTAAGTCTTTTATATCATCAACCCAGTAACCTAAATCTACATATGATGTTGAACTATTTGTTTTATATTCTCCAGTATATGTATATCCAGCAGGTGGATTTATTGAATCTGTCCATATTGTTGATTCAATATATTTTTCTGGATTATTTTGTTTATATTTATATTGAGTTTTTGTTGTTATATAGTATGTATATTCACCTAATTTGTCTTTATTAGTAACCCATTTATTATATGGTTCATAAGTTGTTTTTGTTGTCTTTGTATATTCACCAGTATATTCATAACCTGATGGTGATGTTTTTGATGTAGTCCATATTGTACCAATAACATATTTCTCTGGGTTATTTCTTTTATATTTATATTGTTTTTTAGTTTTTACGTAAGATGTATATTCACCTAATTTTTCTTTACTTGTAACCCATTTATCTAATGCTTTATATTTAGTTGTTTTAGTTACTTTCTTTTCATTAGCATATACATAACCTGATGGTGATGTTTTCGAATTTGTCCACTTTGTATCAACAATCTCATTATCACTTGATTTTATTTTATACTTATATTCTGTTTTTACAATTGTATATCCATTATCTGTATATGATTTTGGATTTGATACAACCTTTTCATCTGTTGATGTAGATGATGTTTCAGAATATGTTCTATAGTAATACATATATTGTTTAGATTCTTGAAGTTCATATACTCTGTAATAATATCTCATTACAGTAGAATTACCATTACATGCATCTGTACATTCATCTGGATGTTGAGTTAAAAGTTCATATCTTCTATTACCTGAAATAGGTTGTTGTAATTCTGTTGTACTCCATGAATCATATAGTGTTTTCCAAGTACTTATAGTTTTTTCATTATATGGTCCATACCATTGTTTAGTACTTGAATCAGCAGGTTTTGAATCTCTCCAAACACCTTCTTTTATCCAATCTGACCAAGAACCTTTAGTTGTTTTAACTGTTTTTCTAACTGTATATCTAGTATCAACTAACTTAGTATTACTATTTTCAGTTCTTTTAGTTGTTGACCATCCTGTTTCAGTCCATGTATCTTTATTTGCATATTTAACATGTTTATATTGCGTTGTTTCTTCAACATATGGTTTATAACCTGTATATAATGTTCTTGTTGCATATAATTTAATTTTTGTTGTTTCTGGGATCACATCATAAGTCCAACCTGTATCAATTACCCAGTTATCTCTATAACCATATTTTATATGTTTATAATTCATTACATCTTTAGTTACTTTTTTATAACCTGTATATAATGTTCTTGTTGCATATAATTTGAACTTATCTGTTATAGGTTTAACTTCATCAGTCCAATCTGTTACTACTGACCAATTATCTTTATAAGCATATTTTACATGTTTATATTGTGTTGATCCAGCAGATACTTTCTTTTGACCTGTATATTGTGTTTTAGTATCTACTAATCTTACATTATCATTTTCGTCTTCTTTATTTGATTGATAATTACCAGTATTCCAATTTATATCAGTTAATGTTCTTGTATATAAATATTGTAATTTGTATTTACCACCATCATTATTATTACTTGGTGTTGGATTTGTTTTATTTACAGTAACCTTACCATCATCTGATGTTGTTGGTTGTTCTTCTTGTGCACCACTACATGAACAATTACAATTTACTGTTTGTTCTGGACAAAAATTATAACATCCAATTGGTTCAATAATATAATCTTCCTTATTAGGACATGATAAATGAACCTCTAGCTTGTATTCTTTTTCTTCTTTTGTTACTTTAACATATGATTTTTTAGTATCACATTCGTTACCATCTTTATCTAAGAATGGTAAAATTAATTTTTTATCAAGCATATCTTGAAGTGTTAATTTTACTGAATCTCCTACTTTTTCAGGCATTCTATCTTTAGTAAAATAACTATCTGCAGCATCTTTCATGCTTTGTACGTTATTATTAAATACAGAATCATAAAATGCAGTTAAGTTAGGCATAGGAAATAATATTGTTATTAAAAATACAAATAAAAGTATTAGAAATATTTTTATTATTAAATCCCTAATTACAGTTGATTTTCTAGTTTCTTCCATAAAAGACTCCCCCTCTTCGAAAATAACGACCATTATAATAGCACAAGTCATAAGAATTGTCAAATAATTTGGGCAAACAAAATTTTACATATTTTTTAGATTTTATTTACTACATTTATTTTTAAATTTGTGGTATTATATAATAGTTTGAAAGAAGGTAAAAAAATTGAAGATTATATGTGATAATGGTATATATGTACAAAAAAAAGATATTGCTTTTGTAATAAATAATACTGAAAATGTTGATCATCTAAAACTTATAAATATCAATGATGAAAATATATATGAATTTGAACTTTTTAGTAGTCCAAAAGATATAGAGTTCTTTAGTAATTTAGATTTTATAGTTAATTATGATGATATAAAGAATATAGATGAAGATGATGTAATTAAATTAATACAAAAAGCAAATTTAGAAAAAATAAAAATGGAAAATACTGATTCTGAAAAAAGTAATAAAAATGATATTTTGAAACAAGAATACAAAATATATTCATTAAGGGATGCACTTTGGTTTAAACAAAAATATTTAAAATTTGAATTACCAGATAATATTGAATACCCTATAGAATATGATGATAATGAAAAAACAGAAATTAAAAGCGACAAAAAAGTAAAAAGACTTTCAAGATTATTGACTAAAAGAGAACAAAAAAAGATTTCTTAATCATTTTAATAAAAACTACCTTAAAAGTAGTTTTTTTGATTTATTAGTTTTTATTTAATCTTTGAAGAGTTTTTGTATTTTTGTAGCCATTTAAACCCCACCTTTTTTAAATTGTCATATATACTATCATAAAAAGAATTTTTAATCAAATTTTTTAAAGGTCAATAAATATAAGTATTGAAACGTAAATAAAATTATGCTATTATATAACCTAATTGAAGGAGGTTTTAATGCATGAAAATAATTACTGATAATGCGGCTTATGTTCAAATGAATGATATTACTTTCTTAAATCATTGTGATTTACCAATACCTGCATCTGTTTTTATGAAGAGTTTTGGTTTTGGTATTTTTGTGGTTGATGATAGTAATAGATATGACTTTAAAGAATTTAATAAACCAGAAGATATTGAATTCTTTAAAAATATTGATTGGATGATAGATTATAATGAAGTTAAAGATTTATCTGATGAAGAACATATTGCACTAGCTCAAAGTATTGCAGACGAAATGAACGCAATTGCTGAGAAATTTAATTCTATGTCGCCAAAACAAAAGAAAAAAAATATTAATATGATATCCCAACTTGAATTACTTGAATTTAAATTTGATTCTTTAAGAGATGTTTATTGGTTTAAACATGACGATTTAAAAATGAATTTACCTGAAGGTGTTGAATATCCTGCTGGATCCAAACAAGAAAATGGGGCAAAAAAACTAATCAGAAAAATATTTAATAAAAATAATGATTAAAATTTTTTACACTTGCAATAATGATTATACAAATGTATTTTTAAATTAATAAAACTACTTTCAATTTAATGGAAGTAGTTTTCATATTGCCCTAAAAAAATTTGAGTTACTCATAATTTTTTTATTTCATTTATTTTCATGTAAATATCATACCAACTATATACTCTAATAATATTTTCGTTTTCAATATTTCTATTATATCTTGTATCATAATATAACACTTTAACTATTTTTACTAATTCATTAATTTTAGTTGAAGAATCTTCAATCATGATATCAATTTTATTTTCCATAAATTCTTTTACTTTTTTTAATTATAACAAAAAAAATCAATCGTTTCTGATTGATTCTATATATAAAAAAACAAGTTTTCAAGTAATATTTTTAATATCTAAATTTGTCATGTTATCACCTATAAATTAATTCTTATTATAAAATATTTTTATAATATTTGACTATTGTTTTAATCCTCCAAAATTACCTTCAATACCAGGAATATATGATTTTCTATCAAGAATAATATTTATTATTTTTAGTACCTCATTATAATGTAAATAAAAATTATGAGAATCTCTAGCAATCATATCATAATCAGTTGCTCGCTGAACTTCAGTAAAATTAGGAGATGCAACTGCAAATCCTATATTTCCCATTTCACCCAGTAAACTATATAATTTTACAAAACCACTTGGTTCATTTTTATAATAACTAAATATTTTATTTATAACTGTTGAATCTAACGAGTCAGCAATAAATTTATTTAAATCATTACCATATATTGGCTTTATAAAATTAATTACAATATCATAAAATTCATGATAATCTGCAAAATTATTGTTTACATTTATTGAAGGGTTTGATTGTCTTATTAGTTTGCTTTCATTAACATATATTTTTTTATTATATTTTGTTTCAACCAATAATTGTGCAACATACTGCGCAACAAATTCATCTAAAACTAACCATGAATAAGACTTTTGTCTATAATTTGGATCATTTGCCATAGACTCTATTGCATCACTCTTAACACTAAAATTATTTTCAAACATTTTATCTAAATCAAACCATAAAGATAAATTTTCCATAAAATTTTCATAAATACCGTTAATGCAATGTGTTAATTCATGAAATAATACCTCGTCTTTAAAATAATATCTTCCTGAATTTAATGTTCTTCTTTCATTCATTTTTACATTTAATCCATATGATATTCTTGGATTATTTCTATCCCTTATAGATTCCGTTTGTGCATCTCCAGGATTGTTATTATCTACAGAAAAATTAACACGTTCTAATCTTGATACTATCCTCTCAAGATTATTTTTATTAAATAATCCCGCTCTTAAACCTAAGCCTATGTATTCTTGAATATTTTTATCTAATTTCATAATTCTATCTTTCATTAATATCCCACCTATTCAATCATTATGTCATACAAAATTATATCTTCATATCGCTATTATTTTTTCATATTTCTTTCTCATCTTCATAATAATGTTTTCTTTTTTATTAAATTAATGCTTATTTAGCAATATAATTACTACATAGTTGGAGCATCATAGATATTTATAACACTTTACAAAAAAAGATTAATATTAAATGAATTTTATCAAATAAAAAAATAACAATAATTTATAAAATATGCCACCATTCTATTTATTAAAGTTGGTATGTACTTAACCGTAAAACTAAAAATCCCATAATAAAATTTTCATCTAAAAAAAAGATGATCGTTATACTAACACACAAGTATTTTTTTGTCAATTTCTATGAAAAATTTGATTATACCTTTTCTACTATATCAAAGAAAATTAAAGTAAAAATTTTTCCCAAATAACTTTTTAGTAATAATGTTTAATATGAATTAAACTATATAAAAAACATTATAAATTAAAAAATAGGTATTTAACCTATTTTTTTAAAATTATATTATATGTTCAATAGAAATTTTATTTTGATTTTTTAAACTAATTTCCAATTCTATTTAAATAAATATTCATATAATTGCCAACTTATTTTATATTATTATTGGTTGATTCCAAAATATTTTTTACATATTCAAATCCTTTATTCATCTTGTCCTCAACAGAAATATTTTCACTATAAATATTTCTTAAATTATCCATTACTAAATTACCATTATCTGTAAGTTCATAAAAACTATCATACCCACGTTCAATAAATATATTATCAAAAATTTCTGAAAAAGGTTTATTGTTCAAAATAGGATCAGTTACCATTTCACTATATTCCCATGTTATATATGGTGAATCATATTCTCTTTTTGGAGTTTCAGGATGAATTTGTTTCCATTTTTCAAACCATATAAAATGTAATGTTTCGTGAGAAGAAGTTTCAATTAATTTCCATTCTTCAACATCTGTACTAATCGAAAAAGAAAATTTATCTAAATATCTAGGGAAAACTGGAATCAAACCTACAGTTCCTTCTATCACATCAATGTTAGGCCATTCAATTTCAAAATAAGTTGATAACATTGAAAAATATTTGTTATTATATTTTTTCCAAATATCATTATATCTTTTTGTTTCACTTTTAATTTTATCTAAATATTTATTATATTCTTTAGTAACAACTTCTTCTATTTTTTTATATACTTCCTCTTGTGGAGTATTATTATCGAAAACAGATAATTCTGTAAAATAACCAACTGTAAAATCATGAACAGAAAGTGAACCATTTTGTTCATAAAACGCCCATTTAATTATATCTATATTTTCCTGTAAAGTCATTTCTCTAAATTTTATTGTAGGTACCATAACATCATCTTCTTTCTAATTTATTATATCATTAAATTTAAAAATATCTATAATTGTATTTAATATCAGAAAAATATGAAATATTATTATGTATATTAGTTGTCTATCATCAATTAAAATATTTTTTATTTATAAAATATGGACATATTTTTAATAAATATAGTCATAAAAAAATTACATACTCTTTATACGATGATAAAAAAAAATCAATCAAAAATGATTGATTCATATATAAAAGTTCGAATAGTTCGAACAGATTCGTCACTGGTGCCCTAAAGGAAGAAGTACGACAACTTTTTAGACAACAAATAATAGTAAGTAATAACGTTAATCGATATAAGTATATCATAAAAATTTATAAAACGAAATAAAAAGACCTAAGGTCAAAAGTTTCTTAGGCACATTTCAATATAGCTATATATCAATTAACATAGAATTACAATATTTAAAATTCATTTTTTATTATCATTTTTAGTTTTTTTTAAGACTTTTATATTATCATTATTTTTTAATAATGATAATATTTCAATTTCTTTTTGTTTTATTTCATCAAGTGTTAAATCGAAATGGCTTACCAATTCATCATCACTATAATTTTCTTGATATTTTAACATAATAAGGGATAAATCCTCTGGAGATAATGATTGTAATACTTTCATCATATCTGAACTAAATGAGGTATTTTCAGTTTTATCATACGGATTCTTAGGATCAGAAATATAGTCAATTTTTGATTTTTCTCTTCTTGTGCCTTTATCACTAGAGTATTTAGCATCATCTAATGATAAACTATTATTTTGCTTCTTATATTTTTTTAGATAAGTTCTAAAATAACCTTTAACGGTCAAATCCATATATTTAATTATTTGCCCATTTTCGTTTAAATTAATTCTATTTATTACCATTAATAAATAATACTTAATCTCGCTTTCAAAATCTTCATAATTACTATTATTAACTTTAATTTCATAGCTACTACATAATGAATATATTGTTTTATAAATATATCTTTTTTGTCTTAATAATATTTCACTTCTTGAATCATATAACTCACTTTTATATATTCCTATTAAATCATATAATTCAAACTGCTCAATGTCCTTATTGGAACTTCTTAAATTATCAACTAAAATAAAAATATCTTTTATTTTCTTATCAGTAATCATTTTATAATTATTACTAGTTTTTTTATCTGAAAAATACCATATCATATTAATTGCTTGGTTATATGAAAAATCCATATTAACTAAATCTGTTACATTTTCAAAATCAACTTTTAAAAATTCACATATACTTTTTATTTCATTAACATCACATATCTTGGAATTTTTTAGTTTATCAAAAATTTCGTTTATTTTACCTATTTGTAATCTATCTTCATATTTTTTTATTGCTAAAGCTATAATTTGTTCATTATCTAATGAATCATCTTTAGACTGTAGTGTCTTAATTCTTCTCCAAATTGCTAGATAAGGATAACCGTTTACATCACAAAATTTTGTTAATGATTGATCATTGAAGTAATATTTAGTTTTTATTGGTGGGTGTTCTATATAATAATCTACAATTTGTTTTATTGCTTCATCTATACCGATGTCAGTTTTATCTGCATATTCATATAAATATTTTTGAATTATTGTATTATAATTCAAGCCTATGTCGTTACAAAATGTTAAGAGTGGTATCCCATTATAATAATATTTGATAGAAAATTTTTGATAAGATTCAACACACTCATCAATAATTTCTTGTAATGTTTTATTACCTCTTAATTGTTTTCTTAAAATAGCACAACGAATTGAACTTGCATTCAAATCATTTTGCTCGGCATAATCTTTTAAAGGTATGCCTTTATAATAGTAAATTATTCCATACCTATTTATTGTTTTTATACCTTCATCGATTAAATAGTCAATACTCTTCGTACTGTCTTTTGCTAATCTTCTTTTTACAAAAGATACTACACTATAATATGACAAATCATTTTGAACACAATATTCTCTTAAAGTTAGTCCATTATATAGATATTTGGACTCAAAGGGTTGATATTGGTCCATAATTGCCTCAACAAACTCATCATCACTTAAGCCTTTAAAGTTATCAGTATTTCTATATCTACTCATATATGTAATTACGTTTCTATAATTCAAATTATTTTCATCACAATATTGTTTTAGTGGAATTCCCAAATAGTAATATTTATAAATTCCTTTATGCTCTTTATCTAAATATTGTTTAATTAGTTCCTCATCAGATAATTCTGGATTCTTTTCTTTTTCTCTGTTAATGTATGTTCTAATAGTATTGTAATTTATTTCTGGATGACTTTCACAATATTCCTTTAAAGGTACACCTTTATAAAAAAATCTAAAATTTTGATTATCAAACTCTTCCATTGCTAAAATTACTAATTCATCATTTGACAGATTTTCATTTTTCTTTCGTAGATTATTTATTCTAGAATTAATAGTTCCTATATTAATACCATTATCTAAGCAATATTGTCTTAAAGATATCCCTTTATATATATATTTAATAGCACTACCATAAGCCTCTATAACCATATCTACAATTTCTTGTTCTGTATAGTTTTCATATTTTTTACTTTGTTTCTTTTTCCATATTCTTGCTCGTATAGTGCTTATATTAATATTATTATCTTTACAATATTTAGATAAAGGTATGCCATTATAGAAATATTTGCTTTCTTGCATAATAACACCACCAAAACTTTGTTATATATTTTATCATATTTATTGCAGTTTTAATGCTTATATTTATAAATTATTCTTACTCAAATTATGTATACACACGCTAATTGGTATGTCAATTTGCAAGTGTGTTTTCTAAATTGACATAATTATTTTAATTTTATAAATACCTAAGCATAAAATTAAGTATTTTAAAACTCGAATCTTTTATAGTTCGAGTTTCCTATCAATCTGGTGCCGACGACGTAGAGGTCTACAACTTTTTCTCGGCAATAACGATTCATATGAATCAACCTATATAAATTATAACAAAAAGAAAATGAAATGGAAATACCATTTTTATTTTTTATTTTTATTTTTCATCTATACCTATCTTTTCTTCTAAATCCAATAATATTTTATTATATCCTTATTTCTCTTCTTGAGTGGTGTTTTCATAAATTTTATCATATTCTTTTGCATATGGTGTTCCATCATCTTTTGATTCATTTATAACTTTTTTAATTTTATAATTATATGCTAATCCGCCAAAACCATCTCTAATTTCAATTATATTAATATTATTGTTTTTGCATTTTTTTTCAACAGCATTACTAATTACACCCTGTGTCAAAGGATCAACAAATCCTTCTTTTGGATTATAGTTTATTAATTGAGCAATTGTTGTTTCTACATTATATGGTAGTTCAACAATTTTATTCACAATGCTATTAACAATTTTATTTTCTTCACTATTATAATAATTATGAGTAAAATTATCATATTCAATTTCTAGTTCAACCGGTAATTTCTGATTAGGAAAAACATATCCTTCACTATCAAATGAAATGAAATCTTTTAAAGAATCAGGAATAAAATTTGTAGAATCATTTTCTATTTTTTCAAGATCTGCTATCCTATCATCAATATCTTTAATTTGCTCGTCTATAGATTTATTTTCAGAATGTATATTCAACTTATCATCTATTTTTTTAATCAAATCATCTAAATCATTTGTTGATTTTACTTGTGGTTCTCCATTTTGAGGTCTAACAATAAATTTCCCTTTGAATTCATCCATTATTGAAGATAAATCCTTTTCTGGAGTTTCTCCATTTGCTATTTTTTTATTATACTCATTTATTTTGTCTAAATATTTTTGATATTCTATCTTTGTTTCTTCATCTTCAAAAGATACATTATTATTAATTTTAAATTCTTCCATTTTATTCACATCCTTATCTATATTGTTTATATTACTTATTTTTACAAAACTAATATCATAAGGCAATCCGACAATTGCACTATCATATTTAGAATAATCTAATATTATTCCATACTTTTCACATTCATTTTCAATTTCCTCTTGTAATTTAAACAAATCTATTTTTTCAATTTTATTTTTGCAAAATTTATCATAAATATTTTTAATACTATCACTTTCACCATCTGACATTTTTTGATATAATCAAACATTTCATCTTTTAAATTATCATTCATATATAATACCTCATTTTTCAATTTAATCTTCAATTACTTTTGCATAGTCAAAATCAGTATTCAATTTTTCCTTAGTTCACAAAGTTTTATTAGTTTGATAATTAGCTATCAAATCTTTCCATGAACCTGAGTCTAGAATCATATTATTATCTAAATATTGTGTTAAACTGCCTAATTTTTCCTCAGTCATTTCTTTTCCATGTACTCTATTATATTCAATTCCAGCTGCGATAATTTTTGAAATTAAATCAAAATCATAACCTTTAGATGTTAAATTAATAAAATCTTGTCTAGTAATCAATGTTTGTTTTTCCTCGACATCATCATAAAATTTTTCAAGACCAGAGCAATCATTCATAAAATATGCATTCAACAAATTATTATTGCTTGTCATAAATAAACTCGAAATAACAACCTGAGATGCATAATTTCCGTTATACTCATTTGTTAACAATGATGTAAGATATTCAGTTATACCTTCATTCAACCCTTCTGAAGAAAGATTTGTTACATTTGGATAATCATTTAATGAGTTATCATAATAATCAATTTTTGTCCCTGTTTTTGTATATGTAATACCATCTTCATTATATAAATTATGTTGTCTAGATGATATTCCATGTAAAATTTCATGAATTAATTGATGATTATTGAAGTTTTTTCTCATTACTATACCGGGTATTATGTTTAATTCTTCATCATTTGCATTTATTACCATATTTGTTTTAAGCGCACCAACTTCATTTGAAATTTTATTTTGCCTTAAAGAACCATTAGGTAATTTAATAGAATAGGTTTCACCATCAATAATTTGAATGTTTATATTATCCATATTTAACAATAACTCATTCAAAATGCTATTATCAAGATTCATTTTTCCTAAACTATCTTTTATGTAATTAATAATTTGTTCTACATTTGCTGGCGTTTCAATCACGTTAAAATCTTCATTAATTACTTTCACGAACACATCAACTACCCTTTTATTTAGTATAACATATTTAATGTAAAAATCATAACCTTATACGATGATTTTATACAATTATTTTACATTATAATTCAAAATCATCATTTTTTGATTTAGAACCTCTATCTATTTCAGTAGATCTTTTTTTTGTTTCTAATATATCTTTCATTTGTTCTTCATCTAAAATATTCTTTTTATATAATTCATAAGCAACGGGATAATACTTATCTCTTTTTTCGTTATCTCCCCACATTTTATTAACAAAGAAATGATATAAATCATTAAGTTTATTTTTTATCTTTTCAAATAATTCCTTAATATTATCTAATTCTTTTTGGAGTATTTTATTTTTCTCTTTTAATTTAGCATTTTCATTTTTTAAATTAGTATTTCTTAATTCTAAAGCATTATTTGATTCTTGTAATATTTTTATTGTTTCTTTACTTTCTGATAATTCAGTAGATATATCTTTTAATGACACTGATAAATCATGTATAGTTTTATAATCATTATTTGTTTTATCTACTCTATCTAAATAATCTTCTAATTTATCTTTATCTTCTTGTTTTAGAATATAATTATTTTTTGATAAAGGAACGTTCTTTAAATCATTAACTATATCTTTTATATTATTTGTATTTTTTTCTAGTTCTTTTGAACTTTCATTTACTTTATCAATATTCATTTGATGTCTTTCTATTGCTTCTTGCATTTCAACATAGTTATCCATATCACTAACAAGATAATCATAATTTCTTCCTTTTCGTTTTCTTTTAAGAATATTATCTAATCCATATTCTTTATTAAATTCTTCAATACAAAGTATTCTCATTTTATCTTGTAATACTTTTAAAGAATCTTTTGTAAATACATCTGATTTACCAACTTGTAATTCCATACCATATTTATTTTTTTCTTTAATTGGAACTCCTACAATATGCATATGTGGTGATGATTCATCAAAGTGAATAATTGCACTTGCTATTTTAAAATTAGGAACTAACATTTCTAAATCATCTACTTGTTGTTTGTAAACATTAGTCATTTTCTTTTTAAAGTTCATATCTTTTGTATTCCAATATTTTTTATTTCCAAGTTCTATAATAAATTCACAGGCTAAATCATTTTTAGAATTATCTGATATATGAGAAAAATAATCATTAATCTTTCTTGTTTCCCTTTGCTTTTCATTATACTTGATTCTTGCTTCTTCAAATAAATCTAAATATAATTTTTTTACATCTTCATAAAGAGAATTAGATCCTTTTACTATATAAATATCTTCTTGATTATAATCATATTTTCTATAATTATGTTTATCAACTCTTGATAATTGTTTAGCATTTTGAATAGCATTGTTACTTTTAGAAGTAGTTCCACTTACATTATTTTTAGCACTTGCTCTTACTGAATTTTTTTTATTCTTATCACTACCAAGATGTAGTGAATATGGCATACCTTTATCCATTAAATGTGCCTCCTTTTTAAACGATTTGGGATTCATCCAAAATGTTTAACCCCCTAGGTATTTCGGCTAAGCCAAAATTCGGGGGCTAAGGATAAAATCCTTAGAATCCATAATTATCTATCGCTACTTACAAAATTACAAATGTAATTTCATAACGTACCACGATAATTATTAAATATAAAAATTAAATACTATTTATTTTTTATATTTATGAAACAAACTTTTCCCACTTTCATTGAAATATAATTTCAACAAAATGTGTTCGTTTGTTTATGAAGAAGAAATTTCGTCTTCCGAATTTTCTTCTTTTATTTCATAGTAAGGAACAGGCTTCGCATCAACTGTTATAGGTTCCTTACTATATACAACATTACAATCACATTCAGCTGGTATGTATTTAAATACATCATCCTCATTTTGCAGTAATGTTCCATTATCTTCTTCAACATATAATACCCCCAGATTATATGTTTCCATTTTCATATCGGGATCTATCTTTCTATAATCTTCTAGTGGAAATACTCTTACTAATGTTTTATTATCTTTTACAAAGTTAAAGTAAAATACTTGATTCTTAACATTATAAGTTGCTTCATAATAACCAACATCATAGAATTGTCTTAATCTCATTATTTGTTCTCCAACTTCTTTTTCAGGTAGATATTCACTAAATCTAATTTGGCCATAAATATTTTCAAATATAGATGGAACATATCTATCATAATAACCATTAAAATATAATTCATTTGATACATTAGCAACACTTTCTCTAAATTTTATATAATCTACATTTAGAAAACCATACTTATCAGTCAGTTCTATTTCTTCTACATATTTAGTTAATAATTCTGCTTTTTCTTCTCGAGTATATTCATTCCAAAATTTAGTTTTGCTTTTGTACTTTTCTGGATATTTGATAGAATTGATAAAGTCTATATCTCTTTTAACTAAAATATCATTAGGAGTAAATTTTAACTTTTCACATACCTCACTAGTATTTAATTTATCTTCTATGTCTTCAATTACTTTTTCAACTTTTTTTCGTTCTTCATTATATTCTTTTAAAGTAAATACTTCATTTATATATGCTTCTTTAATCCTTTCAAATTTAGATTTTTGATTCTTTAATTCTTTTTGTAATTCTCCAATCGGATTTTCAATTTTTTGTTTTATCATAGGTAAGAAATATTGATTTACCACAGAATCATATTCAACAATAGAATCCATATATTGATCTATTATTTTTTCTATTTCATTTTCTTTATAAGTTATCTCACAATCATTGCAATAGTAGTAATAATAAGAGTTATTATTCTTTTTAGTAGTTGCTTTACCACCTAATATTCTTTTACATTTAGGACACTTTAATTTTTGCATAAATAGATAAGTTAATTTTCTTTGATAATTTCTTTGATTCTTTTTCTTTTGAACTTGGCATTCTTCCCAAAATTCTTTTGTAACAAGTGGTTCAACTACATCAAAATAATAAGTAGGTTTCTTTGTCTTTTTACCATGAACAAAATCTCCTTTATATATTTCATTTGTTAAAATATTAAATATAGTTGAATCTCTCCAATTAGTTTTATTTAACACTCTTTCTTCATTTAAAACATTACTAATAGTTTGATAAGACATTCCCTCATGATACATATTAAAAATTCTTATAGCTACATCCTTAGTAGCATAATCAATTACTAATTTCTTATCTTCATGTTTATATCCTAAAGGTGCTTGATGAGGAATATGACCAACTTTAATTGCCCCAGCAAGTCCTATTTTAGTTCTTTCACTTGTTCTTTCAATTTCTTGTTGTGAAACTGAAGTAAGTATTCTTGAAATCATTTTTCCATTTGCATTAGTGGTATTTATATCATCATTAGCACAATCTAAATAAGCATCATTTTCTTCTAAAAAGGTAAGAATCTTTTCCCAGTCAGCAACTGAACGAGTTAACCTATCTAATTTTAATACTACAATAGTGTTAACTTTTTTATCTCTTATATCTTGTAATAATTCTTCAAATTTAGGTCTATAATTACCAGTTTTAGCACTTATTCCACGTTCTTCGTATACATTATATACTTCGTATCCTTTAAACTCACACATAGTCCTTAAGCGTTTTTCTTGCTCTGGTAAACTAAATCCTTCTCTTGCTTGATCTTCTGTTGATACACGTATATAAAGACCTGCTATTTTCTTTTCTTCATTCATAACATATTTCTCCTTTTAATACGAAAAAAGAGGAGACAAAAGCACTAACAAGTAATACTCTTGACTCCTCTAATATTTCTATTATTTATTTTATTTAAATGAATTGTATATTTGACCATAGATGTACCTCGCTTTCTAATAAAAGACGGATACTGCTTGTCATTTATTGGTTACTTATAATAATAGTTTTTATTTCAAAAGTCAAGACCTATGCTTGTTTTATATAATCTTCAAGTTCTGATAATTTAATCTTCTTACCTAGGTTATTAACATATATATCACTTGAATAATTAAATGCTAGATATAAATTGTTTTTAATATATATTCTATGTGGTTCAATATAAGTTAAATTAGTTTTATCAATTCTTCTAATACTTCCATTTTCTATTATTGGTGTAGTATTACAAAAATCACATATTACTCTTAACCTCGATTCTAAAGATTCTTCAATTTCAATTTCTTCTTTAATAATATTTACCATAGACAAATCCTTTCTATGATTTTTTCAAAAAACGAAAAAATCAATCATTTCTGATTGATTCATATATTTAAAGTTCGAATAGTTCGAACAGATTCGTCAATGGTGCTGAAAGCAGGAATTGAACCCGCAACCTACTGATTACGATTCAGTTGCTCTACCAATTGAGCTATTTCAGCATTCCATACATTACATCAAAATTATAACATAGATATAAAAAAAGTTAATCTATTTTTAGATCAACTGTGGTACTTCCAATATTTGGAACATTAAGTTTAAAATTAATAACATTCTTATTTCTTCTTAAACATTTATATACTTCATCTTTTACTATTCCTTGTCCAATTCCATGAATAATAACTACTCTTTTATTTTTTAATTTTATACTATCATTTATAAATTCTTCTGTTTTTATTCTAGCACATACTCTATCCATACCATGTAAATCTATACTAGGTAAAAAATCTATAAATGGATCAATTATTTTTTTCATAAATATCAAGTACCTCTTTTATATTGAATGTTTGTTTTCCATTATCTGATAAAAATTTAGATATCGTTGATATTTTTACTGTTTTATCTAATGTATAATCTTTATTAATACAATATATAAATGTAGAAATAAACATATCATAACTACTTTTTGATACTTTATTTTTATCTCCCATCTTAGGGATTATGCTAATTAAATTATTATTTTGAAACAAACATCCTACTTCTTCAATATATATTATTATTTTACCAGAAAATAGTCTTTTTGTCCTACTATATAATTCAATTATACTATTTTTATTTGCAATATTTAAATTTATTCCTGTAAGTACTTGTGCATATTTAAGTGCAATTATTACATAGTCTGATAATTTACATACCTTTATTGACTCTTCACTTATTTCCTTTAAATCAGTTATTATCTTTGTACTTCTAAATTTACTTTTTATATTTAATATAAACTCTGAATTATAAATTGTACTGTAAACTACATTTGGAATAAAATTAATACTTCTTATTAATTCATATTTATCATTATTTTTTAAAGAAAGAATTGTTTTTGAATTATTCTTTGTATTTCTAATTACATATTTATTATTTGTTTTTTTATTTAATATATTTACATAATCAGACTTTATTTTATTTGAATGAAGAAAATTAATTATTTCTTTTCCTTCAATATCATTTCCTACACATGAAAAATAATATACATTTAAATCATATTTACTTAAAACTATTGGTACATTTAATATATTTCCTATACTTTTGGTTATATTATTTATTGTATACTCATTATTTTCTTTTAAAAATGTATTTAAAAAAATATTTAAATTATAATTTAAATCACCAATTACTATTATATTATTCATATTCTTCACCATTTTTAGTATAACCAAATAAAAAAGAGCTTATGCTCTTTTTATTGAAGTATTAATTTCATAACCTTGTTCTTGTAACTCTTTTATACATAATGATATATTTTGTTCTAATCGAATTTGTGCTTTTAATGAATCTCTTTGAACTTGTGTCATCTTCTCAATAGGAATTTCATATGGCAATATTGAATCTCTAACTAACGAAGTTAAAGCTCTTTCTTGTGGTGACATATTCATTGTAGATAAATAATATTCTAATTCTTCATCAAGTGTTTTATTAATAACAAAACTATTATTTGTCATACTTTTTTCTACCTGTAACATATAATCAATACTCTGTTTAAGTTCATTGTAATAATCAACATTATTTTCAAATGTAGGTTCATTTTTAGAATCAATCTTAGGATTATTGAAAACAACGTTTTCTTTTTCTTTAATTTCAGATTGTTCTTTTTTTAGTTCTTTTTGTTTTTTTGCAACTTTTATTTTATCTAAAAAATCCTTTTTTACTCTAACAGGTTTTACTTTTTCTTTTTTGATTTTATTTTCCTTTATATTTTTTTCTATTTTATCTTTACTTTTTTTACCTAGTAAAATTGCTGAACCAACACCTAAACTAAGCATTAAATATTTATATACATTAATTGCATTTTCACTCGTTAAATCTATTGAATTTACTACTTGATTCTTTTTTTCTATTATTTTATCAATCATCTTATCAAATTTATCAGATTTTTTATAATTATTAAGCATATCATTGTATTTTGATTCTTCACGATGAAGAACTGTACTATTTTTTGCCACTATTTCTTTTTCATATTTTTTATCGTCCTTACTCAATTTATGATTTTTATAATCGTAATTATCAACTGAATATTCCTGATATTTAACACCAATAGAATTTAAATCTTTTTTATTAAATTTAGAATCAAAGTTTTTTCCAAATAATTCATCAATATTATAAAAAAAGTGCCCTGAATAATTATCACTATTTGTTGAATCACAAAATAAATATTGTCCGTCGATTTCTACCATATTCCAAGCATGTTGTCCACCAGCACCAAATGTTGATTTAAGATATCCATCAACTTCAAAAGAATTTATTCCGGATAATTCACACATTACATTAAATAATGCACAATAATTAACACATACCCCTTTTCCTGATATTGCACTTTCAAGTACTTCATCATTATATTTATAAGCTAAGTTATCATCCTTCAAAGCCTTTTTATCATATTCCATATGATCTAATACAAATTTGTATATTATTCTTTCTTTTTCTAAATCACTCTTATCAGCAATATCTAATTGATTTAAATACCCTTTTATTACTTCAACATTATTAACGTCATTCATTGAAATATCTAAAAATATATTTTTTGATTCACAATATTTTACTAAATCTTCTGTATATAAATTGTAATTTCCTTCTATACGTAAATTTTCTAAACTAGGGTATTTTGATAAATCAATAGAGTCAATAGAATTATTTTCAATATCTAACCATTCTATTTTATCAGTATTTTTGATACCACTTATATCATGTAATAGATTTGATCTCAAATCTAAATCTGTTATATCATTTGGAAGAACTACCCCATCAAGTACCTCAAGATTTGAATAAGTAATAGAATATGTATCATCATTTATTTCTATTTTATCTGGATTAATTTGAGAAATTGTATATTCTTCTCTTGGAGTAATTTCATTAGGTTTAATATTTGTTAATTGAGAAAATAAAGTTAAGACAACTGTTCCTCCAATAGCAATTTCTATTAAATTTTTGCCAACTTTACTTTTTAATATACTAGATTTTTTTACTTTCTTATTTAAATTATTTCTATTTATTTTCATTTTGAATCTCCATTAATTTTTCAAGCATTTCATATTCATCCTCAGATAAATTATTATCTAAATCCAAATATTCATCATTCTTATCTTCTAAGTACTTTGAAGCATATATTTCCGAATTAATTTTATAAACAATATAATTTTTACCATTTGCTTTTGCCTGTATAATAATTTCTGCTTTAACATTATTATTATTTTCATCAATAATATCTATATAATCTTTCATATAATCCCTACCTTAGATAAATTGTATCATATTTTTAATAAAAATAATACTAATTTATACTTTATAATACGTTTAATTTCTGGATTGTTAATTTACTATTTCATCTTCAATTACCAATAATGAATCATAGAATTAATTTTATTTTTTCTTATATATATAATCATACATTTTACCCATTTATTCAATATAAAACTAAGATATTCCTATCTTAGTTTTTAATCTATTTACTATTTTTTATATTTGATTGCGCAGATGCTAGTCGTGCTCCTGGCACTCTAAATGCTGAACAAGAAACATAATCAAGACCAATTTTATCAAAGTTTTCTATTGATTTTGGATCACCAGCATGTTCACCACATACACCAAGTTCAATATTAGGATTTGCGTTTCTTGCCTTTTCTTTTGAAATATTTACAAGTCTTAATACACCTTTTTCATCTACTGATTTAAATGGATCACTTTCAAATATTTTTTTATCATAATAATCTTTTAAGAATTTACCAGAATCGTCTCTTGAGAAACCAAATGTTAACTGTGTTAAATCATTTGTTCCATAACTAAAGAAGTCACATTCTTTACCAAGTAAATCAGATATTATAATTGCACGAGGAATCTCAATCATTGTTCCTATTTTATATTCAATATCAATATTATTTTCTTTTAATATTTTATCTGCTTCTGTTTTTATTATACTTTTTACATATTTAAGTTCAACATCATCACCTATTAAAGGTATCATAATATCAACTATTGGATTAGTACCATTTTTCTTAACATTAACAGCAGCATTTATAACTGCTTTTGTTTGCATAATTGCAATTTCAGGATATGTGATATCTAATCTTACTCCTCTATGACCCATCATTGGATTAAATTCTTTTAATTCACTAATTCTATCATGAATTTCTTCTAGTGATATATTAAGGCTTTTAGCAAGATCTTTTATTTCACTTTCTTCTTTTGGTAAGAATTCATGTAAAGGTGGATCAAGATATCTAATAACAACTTTTTCATTATTCATTACTGTAAATAATTTTTCAAAGTCTGATTGTTGATATGGAAGAATTTTACTTAATGCTTCTTCTCTTTCTTCTTTTGTCTCTGATAAAATCATTCTTCTAAAGTTAAATATTCTTTCTTTTTCAAAGAACATATGCTCTGTCCTACATAGTCCGATACCTTTAGCTCCTAATCTTTTAGCATTTAACGCATCTTTTTCTGAATCAGCATTTGCTCTTACGATTATTCTTGAATATTCATTTGTCCAAGACATAAATTCTTCAAATTCGCCTTCTATTACAGCATCTTTTGTTTTTATTTGACCTTTATATACATTACCAGTATTTCCATCAATTGAAATATAGTCTCCTTCAGTTAAAATGATATCACCAATTTTTAATACTTTTTCTTTTTCCGATGCATATGCATCATTTAAACCACTTACACAACATTCACCCATTTGTCTTGCGACTACTGCGGCATGTGATGTCATACCACCTCTAATTGTTAATATACCATTTGCTTTTTTCATTCCTTCAATATCTTCTGGTGATGTTTCAAGTCTAACTAAAATAGAGTCTTCATCTTTTAAATCTTTAGAATTAAAGTATATTTTACCTACTCCTGCACCAGGGGATGCTGCAAGGCCTTTTCCAATAGGTGTTTTTGTTTTTAAATCTTCTTCATCAAATGATTTATGAAGTAATTGTGAAAGTGTACTAGCATCTACCGATAAAAGAGCTTCTTCTTTTGTTATTAATCCTTCTTTTACAAGATCAACTGCTATTTTAACTGCTGCTTTTGCTGTTCTTTTTCCATTTCTAGTTTGAAGTATATATAATTTACCATCTTCTATTGTAAATTCCATATCTTGCATATCTTTATAATGCTCTTCTAATTTTTTTGCATATCCATAAAATTCATCATATAAGTCTTTGTTATAATTTTCTAAAGTTTTAATTGGATTTGGAGTTCTAATTCCCGCAACTATATCTTCTCCTTGTGCATTAATTAGGTATTCCCCAAATAATTCATTTTCACCAGTTGCTGGATTTCTTGAAAATGCTACACCACTACCTGATTTTTCATTTAAATTACCATATACCATTTGCTGAACATTAACGGCTGTTCCCCAAGAATATGGAATATTATTCATTTGTCTATATATATTTGCTCTTTCATTATTCCAAGAATTAAATACGGCTTTTATTGCTTCTATTAATTGATACTTAGGATCTTGTGGGAATTCTTCTCCTGATATTTCTTTATAGATATCTTTAAATTTAAGTACTATTTCTTTCATATCTTCTTTTGTAAATTCTATATCTAATTTAATACCTTTTTCTTTTTTTATTTCATCTAAAACTCTTTCAAATTTACTTTTATCGTATCCTTTAACAACATCAGAAAACATTTGTATAAATCTTCTATATGAATCATATATAAATCTTTTATTTTCTTCACTAAAACTTTCTACTATTTCATCATTTAAACCTAAGTTTAATATTGTATCCATCATTCCAGGCATAGATGCTCTAGCACCACTTCTAACAGATACTAAAAGAGGATTTTCTTTATCACCTAATTTTTTACCAGAACTTTTTTCAAGTTCTTCAAGTTTTTCATTTATTTCTTTTACTATCTCATCATTTAACTCTTTATTATTTTCATAATAATTATTACATGCATCAGTACTTACTATAAATCCATTTGGAACAGGAAGACCAATTTTAGCCATTTCACAAAGATTTGCGCCTTTTCCTCCAAGGATATTTCTCATATCTTTATTTCCTTCTTTAAAAGAATATACATATTTCATAATTTATTCCTCCTCATACTTTCTTTTTTCTTCTAAATAACATTTACCACATAAAGGTATATATTTTACATTACTAACTGAACCATCTATTAAATTAGTATCTCCTTTTAATGTAAATTTATCATTTATAAATCTTGCGTTAAATTTTGCCCTTTTACCGCATCTACATATAGTTATTAATTCATCTAACTCATCAGCTAATTCTAAAAGTCTTCTACTTCCATCAAATAATTTACTTTGAAAATCTGTTTTTAATCCATAACATATAACAGGAATATTATAATATTTTGTTATATAGTATAATTCATCAACTTGTTTTTCACTCAAGAACTGTGCTTCATCAACTAAAATACATGATATTTCATCTAACTTATCATAATATTTTTCAATAGATTCATTTTCTTTTAAAAGGATATCTACCTTTCTTTTAAGACCAATTCTTGATTCTAAATAGTTATTTCCTTTTGTATCTATTTCTGATTTTATTACAATTACCTTTTTATTATTTTGTTCATAATTATAAGCAACTTGCATTAATGCAGAACTTTTTCCACAATTCATTGCGCCATATCTAAAATATAATTTTGACATTTTATTCACCCTACTTTATTATACCAAAATAAAAATGTATTTACATTTGTAAACACATTTACTTTACACTTTTTAACTTATCTTTTATTTCTAGGATGACACTTTAAATATACTTCTCTTAAATGTTCATTACTTACATGTGTATATATTTCTGTTGATGATAATGATGCATGACCAAGTAACTCTTGAACAACAAGTAAATCGCAACCATTATCTAGTAAATGTGTTGCGAATGTATGTCTAAACATATGAGGAGTAATATTTAGTTTAATACTTGTTCTTTTTATAATGTCATCTATTATCTGTTCTACTCTTCTTGTTGTAAGTTTTTCACTTTTTTTACCAACAATTAAATAATCACTTTTAACACCATCAAGTAATAAGTTTCTTCCTTCTTTTAAATATAAATTAATATATTCAAGAGCATAATCCCCAAATGATACTAATCTTTCTTTACTACCTTTACCAAATATTAATATATTTTTATTACTAAAATCAATATCTTTTAATTTTATATTAACTAGTTCTGATACTCTGACTCCTGATGCATATAATACTTCTAAAATTACTCTTTCTCTTTGTCCTTCTTTTGTTTTTATATTAGGAACATTTAATATTTCTTCCATATTATTATAATTTATAAATTTTGGTATTCTTTTTTCTTTTTTAGGGCTTGATACAAGTAAAAATGGATTTGACTTTACTTTATTATTTAATACTAAATATTTATAAAATGTTCTAAGTGAACTTAATTTTCTTGATATAGTAGATTTTGCATCATTTTTTTTATTTAAATATATTACATATTCTTTTGCGTCATTATAATCCATATTTTTATAATTTATTTTATTATTTAAAATAAACGAATTATACTCATTTAAATCTTTTTTATAATTATTACATGTAAAATCCGAATAATTTCTTTGATATTTTAAATATTCTATAAAATTATTTATTTCTTTTTCCATAATATCACCACTAATTAAAAGAAGTTTAAAATTTAAACCTCTTCTGTTAATTTATCCTCATATTTTAAAATATATTTCTTTGCCATTTCTGGTGAATCAACTAACATATCTAATTCACTCATTTTTTGATCAGTTGTTAATTCTCTGTTTGTCATTATTGTATATATACGATCTTCTAAATCATCATAAGTAGATTCTTTTTCTTCATGATTTTCTCGAACACTTTCGTATTCTTTAGAAACAATATCTAACAAACTAGATATTTCTTTCATTTTTTCATATGATAAACTTTTTTTATTAGTATTCAAGTTTTCATTTTCAAAGAAGTATATAATAAATTCTCTATATAATTTATAATCTGTTTTTAAATAATGATATAGCATTCCTTTATAATCTTTGTTATTTTTTACATTTAAATATAAATTTACAATTGGAATATTCTTTGAATTTTTATCATGTAAATATTCATTTACCTTTGTTTTGTTATATAAAAACTCTTCTATCTTTTCTCTATCTATTTTTTCTATTTTTTCATAAATTCTATTAAAATTTTCTTTATCAAGAATAGCTCTATTATTATAATACATTGCACTATAATATTTTCCTCTTGATGATTCAATATAAACTAAGAATTCACCAAATTCATTCTTTATTAACCTTTTTCTTATTGCATTTTTATCTACAAAATATGTTGTAAAATCATCAATTTCTTCTAGTGTACCACTATACAACTTAACTCTTTTACCAGAATAATCTGCATATAATGTATAATTCTTTTTTAAAACCCTCTGCATATTTTTTCCTATCTTACTGTATATGGATTTTCTTCTGTTCCATCTCCAGCAGCGTATAATGTATTTTTATCAATATATACTACTGGATAAACAGCAACTGTAGTTGATGCATTTGATGCATCCGCTATTCCATAATTTATTTTGTATATTTGATAAGTATTATCTGCAACTGCAGTTATTGTCTTTAAATATGAAGATATATTTTCAAAATAATTATAGTTTGAGCATGATTCGCTTGTAGCATTTGTACAATTAGAATCTAAACTAGCTCTCATATATTCACTAACATTAATTAAACTTACTTTTTGATCTGGGTAAACTGTTGCACATTCAGTTTTACCATCAATACTTTGATCATCTAAATATCTTTTACCAATACATATAGAATGTGGTATTATTATACTTTTTTCGCCTTCTGTAAAATAATCAGACTTATAAACTTCTTCTAATCCTTCTTTTAGTCTACTTTTTGCATAATCATTTATACCATAATTTCTGTCTTTTTCAATATTGTATCTATCATCCCATACAAATGAATCTTGATATTTTGTAGTTGAAATTAATTTTAATTCATTATCTTCAGTTATTTCAATAATTCTATATAACTTTTCACCCATTTTTAGAAAGTTTTTTGGATTTTCTCCTCTATAAACATATTTTTCTCCATATTTATATAATCCATCATCAGCTGTAGCAAGTTGTTCATTTGTTTCAATATAATCCGCTATAGTCTTAGTTTCATAATATTTACCACATTTAATATGTGGAATATATGTATAACTATCTCCATTTTTGCTTATTAATACATAACCACTACATTTTACATTTTCATCATCAATAGAATATAATTCTTTAATATATTCTGCATTAACCAAAGTATCTGTATTTATCTTTGATTGTTCTTTTTCACTTTTTGGTAATACTTTAGTATTTTTTGTTGCATATCTTTGAGCAGCATTCTTTAAATTTTCTTCCATTTGTGCATATGTATTTGCTTTTGATGATCCAGTACCTTTAAAAACAAATGAAAAAACAATGATAATAACTACAAGTATTACAATAAATGTAACTATCTTTAATATATTTTCTCTAATAAAATTCATAATAATCCCTACCTTTAAATTAATTATAGCATAATAAATTAAACTTAACAAACATTATTTTTCTAGTGTAAACATATTTACAAAAAAAATAGAAATTTTTTACATTTCTATTTTTTTAATAGTTCACTCGCAGTTGTAACTAAACCAGCCATATTTTGCATATCTGATGGAATTATTATTTTAGTTGCCTGACCTTCTGCAACTTTTTCTAATGTTTCAAATTGTTTTAATGCAAGTACTGATTTGTCTGCTCCTGCCTCTTTTAAAAGTTTAATACCAGCAGCTGTTGCTTCTTGTACTTTTAATATTGCTTCTGCTTCACCTTCAGCAAGTTTTATTTGTGATTCTTTTTGAGCTTCTGCTCTTAAGATAGCACTTTCTTTTTCACCTTCAGCAATTAATATACTTGATTTCTTTTCACCTTCTGCTTGAAGAATTTTTTCTCTTCTTTCTCTTTCAGCACGCATTTGTTTTTCCATTGCTTCTTGTATATCTCTTGGTGGAATAATATTTTTTACTTCAACTCTGTTTATTTTTATTCCCCATGGATCAGTTGCTTCATCTAGTATTAAACACATTTTATTATTGATTAAATCTCTTGATGTTAATGTTTCATCAAGTTCAAGTTCACCAATAATATTACGAAGTGTTGTTGCGGTTAATGTTTCAATTGCATTTATTGGATTTTCAACACCATATGTATATAATTTTGGATCAGTTATTTGAAAATAAACAACTGTATCTATTTGCATTGTTACATTATCTTTTGTAATAACTGGTTGTGGTGCGAAATCTCTTACCTTTTCTTTTAATGAAACATTATTTGCTATTCTTTCTATAAATGGAATTTTAAAATGTAATCCTGTTTGCCAAGTAGATTTATAACTACCTAGTCTTTCAATAACGAATGTTTTTGATTGTGGTACAATTTTAATATTTGTAATAATAATCAATATTAAAACTATAATTAAAATAATAAATTGCATAACTTACCTCTCCTCTTCTCTAACAATTATTTTAGCACCTTCAATTTTAAGTACCCTTACTTTTTTGCCTTCATCTATATGACTATTTGATATAGCCATCCAGTCTTTACCAGAAACTTTTACCCTACCTGGTGATAACTCATTTATCTCTTTTGTAACTATACCTATTTTACCAATTATCATATCAATATTTGTTTTTGTAACATTTTTATTTATAAATTTATCAAGTAATGGTTTTGTAAATATTAATGAAATAATAGTAAAAAATGTAAATACTACAATTTGAATAATTAAATTATCTGTAAAATATGTACTAATAAATGCACACAAACTACCAAAAGCAAACCAAATAGTAATTAAATTAAATGATAAGGCTTCAATTATCAAAAAGGCAAATATCAAAATAAACCATATCATAACACTTACCTCCTTTAGTTAATTATATTACTAAAATTCTATAAAAAGCAAGAAAAAGTACTAAAATAATGATTTAATTTTTCTTATGTTTTTTTATTTTTTAGTTAATATGTTGGAACAAAAAAAATCAAGCATTCATATGAGTGCTTGAAATTTTAGATAGTATTTATATCATCAATATTTATAATTATTTTTAAGTACTATCTTTTTTGCACATTACTTTGATTTTGAACTCTATCTTCTCCCAAATGAAAAATTAAATATTCTATAGATTCTAATTGCTTACTTGCTACAATTATTTCTCTACCAGTATAATTCTGATCATAAAAATGTTGAAGATTAGCATTTTCTCTAGTTAGATTAGGATATCTATTTTTGATTGCATTTTCTTTATCTTTTAATCTAACTGATTGGTTTTTTGCAGCTTGTAAATCACTAGCTATAATTTTTTCTCTATCATTTAGAATTCTTTCAAAAAAATCCCTTTGAATTTCACCTGATGATTGAGATAAAACGTAATCTATTTGCCTAAATAAAACCATTTGAAATGAATGATATGTAACAGATATTTCTTTATTTGGAAATGACACTCCGCTAATTCCTGCTTTAACATCACCATAAACGTTTTCATGTTGTCCTAATTCTTCATTACCAGCACAAAACAAATATGAATCTAACAAACTTTCTAAATCGTTAGTTTTAAAAACAATATTATTTACACAAAAATGTAATAATTCAAAATCGGAAGTTCCAATAGAATCTGTTTCATTATCCTCTCTTTTTTTGTCTAGTTCTATTAATTCTTTGGCGTATCTAACTAATAACTCATTTTTGTATGCTCTTTCAAATCTATCCATTTTACTCCTCCTTTTCGTTAGTATACCCCCCCCCCGAAGCATTTTGTCAAGTTAATTTTTATACCTGTTTTAAGTATTTTTTTAGACAAAAAAAATAGTCTAATGACTATTTATTTAATAAATCTAATAAATTAATTTTAAACATATCTTTATCAGCATTTTCTTTACTAATCATAACGCCTTTATATGCATTTAACTCTGTAGCATGTCCCTCTAAGAATAATTCTTCTGGTGAAATTGATTTTAACAAAATAATATTTTTATTTGTATATATATCATAATGAAGTACTATTTCACCATGAACCTTTGTAAATAATTCATCCGCAGGAAGTGTAAGTTCATATGAAACTGTATTTTTTTCTTCATCAGTAGATACAATATCACCTAAAAATTCTCCCTCTTTCATTTTAGGATAAAATTCAAAAATTAATTTTTTAAACGCAAACATATTGTACTTCTTTAAAGAACGTTCACACTTCTTAAATTTAATTTCATCAAAATATTCAAATATATAATTTCCTTTCATATTATACCCCCTAATCACGGATGACTTTACCTTGATTTGCATGCGCAATTATATCATAATTGTAAACATTTGTCAAATAAAGCCTAAGGTTTTTCATATTATTCTTCTTATGATTTTATTATATCATTAAAAAATATAAGTAAAAAGACCAAAATTATATTTTTTACTTATATTTTACACTATTTTGCATCGTACCAATTTTTACCAATTTCAACGTCTACTTCTAGTGGTACATTTAATTTATATGCATTTTCCATAAAATTTATAACTATTTCTTTAACTTTTTCAAGTTCATCATTTTTTACATTAAAAATAAGTTCATCGTGTACCTGAAGTATCATTTTACTTTTTAAATTTAATCTATCAAATTCATTATATATATCAATCATTGCTTTTTTTAAAATATCAGCACTTGATCCTTGAACTGGTGTATTAAGTGCCATTCTTTCACCTTGAACTTTAATCATATGATTTGTATTATATAATTCATCTATTTTTCTTTTTCTATTCATTATTGTTTTTACATATCCTGTTTCATATGCATCTTTTATTACTTTATCCATATAATTTTTTATTCCAGGGAATGTTTCTAAATAATTATCTAAGAATTTTTTTGCTGTTTTAATATCAACACCAAGATCTTCCGCAAGTCCAAAACTACTTATACCATATATAATTCCAAAGTTAACTGCTTTAGCATCTCTTCTCATATTTTTAGTTACTTCATCTTTACTAACGTGGTATATATCCATTGCAGTTTTTGTATGTATATCTAAATGATGTTTAAATGCATCTATTAAATTTTGTTCTCCTGACATATGTGCGAACATTCTAAGTTCTATTTGTGAATAATCACTTGATAAAAATACAGAGTTTTCTTCAGGAATAAATGCTTTTCTTATTTCCTTTCCTTCTTTATATCTAATTGGAATATTTTGAAGATTTGGTTCAATTGATGATAATCTTCCTGTCCTTGTTAAAGTTTGTGTATATATAGTATGAAGTTTACCATCTTCTTTTACACAGTTTTTTATTCCAACAATATATGTTGTATATATTTTATTTAATGTTCTATGTTCTATTATTTTTTCAACTATTGGATGATAATCTACTATTTTATCTAGTATTTCTCTAGCAGTTGAATATGATGTTTTTTTCTTTTTTGGATATGGTATCTCAAGTTTTTCAAATAATATTTCACCTAATTGTTTTGGAGACTGAATATTAAATTCTTCTCCTGCATAATTATATATTTCACTTGTTAATTCATCTAACTTTTTATTAATATTTTCTCCCATTTCATCAAGTACTTTAGTGTCTACTCTAACGCCTTCTATTTCCATAGAAGCAAGTACAGAAGATAGTTTCATTTCAATATTACTAAAAAGCTCTAGTTGTTCTTCTTCTTTCATTTTATTTATAAATTCATCTTTAATATCATAAATAAATTTTGCTTTTTTTACTGTTAAATCAGCAAGTGCTTCGGTACTCATATTTTTTTCTTTTTTAAAGTTATCAAAAAGAGTAATATCACAGTTAAATGTATTTGCTAGATATGCAATATCATCTTTAACATTATAATTTAATATATATCCTGCAATCATCGCATCAAATGTACAATTTTTTATATCTATATCATATTTATTAAGAGAAACAATCATCTTTTTTAAATCATATGTATAAATTTCTTTTCCATTTAATATGTTTTTATTTTCTTTTAATACATCAAATGGTACATAAAATGCATTTTCACCATCATATAAACTCATTCCATAAATATCTGCATTATGGTAATTTGTTTCACTTATTTCTAAGTATGCTGAAACCTTTTCTTTTAATTTTAAATCATCAATATTTTCTATTATTTTATATTCTAATTTTTCTTCTTTTTTTTCTTCATCTTTAAAATCTTTTAGGAAACTATAAAACTCTAAATCACTATACATTTCTCTTAAGCCATTAACATCTGGTCCATCATATTTTAATTCTTCTAAGGAATATGTAACAGGTACTTCATTATAAATTGTCGCAATATCTTTACTCATAAATGCGGATTCTTTTCCATCTATTAATTTTTGTTTAGTTGCGCCTTTTATATTATCAATATTATCATATACATTTTCTAAGCTATCATATTCTTGAAGTAATTTTAAAGCAGTTTTTTCTCCTATTCCCTTAACTCCAGGTATATTATCAGATGCATCGCCCATAAGTCCTTTTAAATCTATCATTCTTATTGGTTTTATCCCATAAGTATCCATAAATGTTTCTTCATTCATTCTTATATAATCTTTTTGTTTTAATAATTTTACTTCTGTTTCTTCATTAATAAGTTGTAATAAATCTTTATCACTACTTACTATTGTTGTTTCAAATTCTGGATCTATAAGAGCCATTTTAGAATATGTACCAATAATGTCATCTGCTTCATAATTGTCTATTTCAAAACATTTTATTCCCATTAATGGAACAAGTTTTTTTGCGACTGAAAATTGTCTTTTTAAATCATCTGGAGTTTCATTTCTTCCACCTTTATAATCTAAATATTTTTCATGTCTAAATGTTTTTCCTTTATCAAATGCAACAAGCATATATTCTGGCTTTTCTTCTCTTATTATTTTATTTAACATATTAACGAGACCATAAAGTCCATTTGTTGGAAAACCTTTACTATTTCTCATAGTATTTCCTGTATATGCAGTTGCAAAATAACTTCTAAAAAGTAAGTTATTTCCGTCTACTAATATTACTTTTTTCAAATTTTATCACCTACATATAAAAGTATAACATAAAAATTTGATTTTTTTTCATTTTTGAGTATAATATTATACGCACTGAGGGAGGAATACAAATGAAAAATTTTAAAATTGAACCTAAGAACATATTAAGGACGTTTAGAATTGAAGAAGAATCTAATATGTATATATACAATTTAAATGGTAAAGAGGTATTATTAAAACTATTTACTACTGACAATGAAGAAAAATTAGAAAGTAAAAGAAAAAAAATAGAAATAATGAGTGAAAATAAAGCAATTAATGATGAAATTGGAAATATCGGTAATGCTATTTTCGATGGTAAAATTGTAGGTTATTTTATGCCATTTGATATGGAATATGTAAGACCTATCAGTGAATATGACAAAAGAAAAGATAAAATTGTTGTTTTAAAAAGATTAAAAGAAAAAGTTGAAAAATTAAATGAAAATGGTGTATTTATTGGAGATTTTGATAAAAATGATATTTTAATTAATTATAGCAAAGATAATATTTTATTATTTAATTTAGATAAATGTAAAATTGATGGTATGGATTTTGATAAAAAAAGTGAAAATATTGATAGATTTAATGAAAAATGTAAAAATCAAGAAAATATTGATAGTTATACATTAAATTTATTTACAATTGAACTTCTAGAAAGAATATATAAACCATATGTTGTTAATTATTTAATTAGTAATGAACTTCCAAAATATCTTGATACAAAAGTAAATAGAAGTATAATAAGAGAAATGAATTCATTAAATGATTCTTATCAAAAAAGATATTTAATTGATGATATACATACAAAAAGAATGTAATTATATTTAAAATATGAATATAATTACTTTTTTTGTTCATAATAGTTTTGAAAGGAATGATTTTATGAATATAAAAGATTATATTATTCAAAACTTTAAAGATGATAATTTAGAAACTATAGAAAAAGCTATTGATGACAGTGTAAATGAATATAACGAGGATACTCTTCCTGGTCTTGGAATATTCTTTATGCTTGTTTGGGAAAATTCAAATAAAGAAGAAAAAAATACTATTCTAGAAAAGATTAAATCTAATCTAAATTAGTATTTTTTATTTTGTCCTCTATTATTTTTTTATTTTCTTTTAATCTTTCATTATTAGGTGACAAACTAATTGCTTTATTTATATTTTCAAGAGCTAAAGATAAATCACCTTTATAATAATATGAAACTGATAATAAATCATTTATAGTATGATCATAACTAAATACTTCATTTATATATGTTTTCTCATGACCACTAATTGTTAGTGCCTTTTGGCAGTTACTTATTACTTCATCATAATTACCTAAAGAATATTCTAAAAGTGCCATTTCAACATATGGATCTCTTAAGTATGGTGCTTCATTTATTGCCTTTTCAAGCCACATTTTTGCTTCATCATATCTATTTAAATTTTCGTAGCATCTGGCAATAAATCTCATAGATGCACATCTTTCATCTTTCCAAGTTGCACTTTTTAAATTTAAGTGTTTAATAAGTGTATCTATTGCTTCATTCCATTTTCCATAATACATATATTCTCTACCTAAATAATGCATATTTCTATCATTTTCTGGATTTTCTTTTACTGATAACTCTAAAAGTGGAAGATATGAACTTCTTGATTTAGTATTATCTGGATAATGATTTAAAATAATATCTTCATTAATTACAACATTTTCATTTTCTTTTTCATACTCTAATACTTCATGAACTGGATGAATCCATTTATAATTATTTCTGCTATGAATCTTTTCATATATAAATGATACTTTAGGATTATCATTTTCATCTAAACTCCAGTTATATGTATATCTACATCTATTTGCATCCTTTCTCCAAACACTTTCTAATTTTTCTCTCCATCCTTTTAAAAATACTTCATCTAAATCAGTACAAACACATATATCAGCATCATTTGGAACCATATCTAAAGAAATATTTCTTGCTACATCAAATCTCCATGGATTTATTTTCTTTTGTTTTACATGTACTCCTTTTTCTTTTAATAATTTTATAGAATTATCAGTAGATCCTGTATCAAGTACATATATTTCATCTGCTTCTTTCATAGAATTAAACCATCTATCAACAAATTTTTCTTCATTTTTACATATTGCATATACACAAACCTTATATTTTTTCATATATTTGCCTACTTTCCTAAATATTCAATTACTATATTTACAAGTGTATTTGTAAAATAAGAATTTGACTTTATGTTATTTAAATCTGGTGATAATAAATATATTTCTTTTGAACCAATATTAACAATTTCATAATCATTATCTGTACTATCTATCGCAACTATTCCCTGAGATATTACATTAGAATATTCATTATTATAAATCCATTTACTAGCTCCAACATAAATATTATCTGTATTAGTTTGTCTAAATCCATATGATACAAAATCTGTATCTGGATTAAAAGTATTTGGAGTTGTTTTTATAGATGCATTTATCATAATAGTAATTTTATAATATCCTATTTTATTAAATTTAATTAAATTATCTTCACTATTTAGATTAACTAAATTATCAACATCAAGTTCAATTCTATCTAATGGAATTCTTTCATCTGGTTCTATTTTTATACCAGTTGCAACTGTTCCATCATTATATTTTATTATATATGCATTTTGTATTTTACTTAATCCTGAAAGACCACTTGGTATTGTAAAATCTAAAATGTGATTAGGTCCTCCCCTATCTACAACACTTGCTTTACTTCCTGGATCACCAGTTTTTGTTTCTCCAACTTCTATTGTTTCTGATAATCCTATTGGACCTGTTGGTCCTGTAGGGCCAATTTCTCCTTGTTCACCTTTTGGGCCTGTTGGACCAAAACATGTTCTACAACATTTTTTATTTTTATTAATCATGTCTAATATTCTTTGTTCTTCACAATTATTCATTTTTTCACTCCTTTAATATATTTTATGAAAGATGTAAATTTTTGTATGTAAAAACTCCCCAAAATTGAGGAGTCTTTATATTTAAGCTATTCCTACAATATTAATATAAGCACTAGTATCTGATCCTGGTGATATAGTTGCTGCATCTGTTGCTTCTATTGATAAACCAATTTGATCATTTGCATTAAATGAATTTATAGTACTTCCAGAAAATTCTGTATCTACATTTGCTGTTAAACTTTTTGTAATTGATGTATTACTAATAGGTGTTGTATTTTGATTAAGTCTTACTGTAACATCTGTATTAGTACTTGGACTACCATAAAAATAATAATCAACTTGATAAACGCCATTTTCTGGTATCGTTAATTTATTTTGTGTATCTAAAGTTATTCCATTTGCTGGTCCATTACTTCCAAGTGGTACATCTGCCGCAACATTTTGTGTTAAAGTGATTGTATTTTCTGTAGTATCATATTTTCTTCCATAAGTATTAGTTGGTGAAACTGTTGCTCCTGCGGGACCTGTTGGACCTGTTGGACCTTGTTCTCCTTGAAGTCCTTGAGTACCTTGTAGTCCTTGTATTCCCTGTGGACCTGTTGGTCCTGTTGGGCCTTGTACTCCTTGAAGTCCTTGAGTACCCTGTAGTCCTTGTATTCCCTGTGGGCCTGTTGGTCCTGTTGGACCTTGTACTCCTTGTATTCCTTGTGGACCTGTTGGACCTGTTGGACCCGTTGGACCTCCTGCGGGACCTGTTGCTCCTGTTGGACCTGTTGGACCAAAACATGGTCTACAACACTTCTTATTTTTATTTATCATATCTAATATTCTTTGTTCTTCACAATTATCCATAATTTCGCTCCTTTCGATTATATAATACGAAAAAAATAAAAAATTGAATAATTATAACAACTAAAAAAAGTACAAATTTATTTTGCACTTTTACATATTTCTAAGTTTAGCATCCATTTTACTAGTTATGTCATCTATTATTTTATTAAATACATTACTTATTTATATGTTAATATTATAGGTTTACATCGCTCTGCATAACCATTAAATACATAGTGTTTATAAAAAGTAGATGATTCACTATATAATTGTTTTTCGATATAATTTAAACAATCAATAGGATTATCGGAAACATAATAAAGATCATTTGCACCACACATATCAAGTATATTAATAAGATCATCCCATTCATGATTTATATTAACTATAACAATAGGGCTATCATGTTCATTATTTTTCTTACCATTAATTGTTCTAAACAATTCTTCCAATGTGCCTAATTGACCTTTCATAAAAATAAATGCATCAGACAATTCTATAATTGTATCTGTCATTTCAGATTGATTTTTCATTTGTAAAGATCGATATATTACATGTTGATATTCATTCCAATTAGAATAATGTGCCATATAATGTTCTGTATAACATACAGTTGCTCTATCAAATTCATTTATTTTTTTAAACACTATAGATGGTAAACCACTACAACCATCAAAAATTATTTTATAATCTCTATTATTTATTAAATCACCTAATTCATTTGCAAAAGATGTATAACAATCACTCATATTTGCATTTATAGAACCACCAATAAAAATATTTATATCTTTTAGCATCATATTAAATTCTAACCTTCTAACTATACCTTCATCAATTAAATTTGCTTAGTATTATATCATATTATAATTACTATTTCAATAAATCACTATAACTAAAAAAAGTACAAATTAAATTTGCACTTTTACATATTTCTAAGTTTAGCATCCATTTTACTAGTAACATCATCTATTATTTTATTAAATACATTCATAACTTCTTCATCAGTTAATGTCTTATCCATATCAGTAAATGTTAATTTATATGCGATTGATTTTTTACCTTTATCAACATTTTCACCTGTATAAACATCAAATACTTCAATATTAGTAAGCATTCTTGAACCTGACTTTTTAATTAATTTTTCAACTTCTTCACTTGTTACATTTTTATCAACTATAAATGCTAAATCTTTTGTTATACTTGGTAATTTTGATGCTGGTTTAAATTTAATTGGTTTAGTTTTTACATTTAATTTATCTATTGATAATTCAAGTACATATATTTCATCTTTTTCTAGTTTTGGATGAACTCTTCCAATAAATCCAACTTTTTGTCTATCTAAAATAATATCTGCACTTATTCCAGGATGTAAATTTTCTTCAGTACTAATTACAAATGAATATCTATTTTTAAGTCCTAAATAATCAAGTAAATTTTCTACAATACCTTTTATTACATAGAAATCAGTTTTTATTTTTGAATTATTCCAAGATGCACTTATATAATTTCCATATAATGCAACACCTAAATAATTTTCTTCTTTAAAATCATCAAAGAATACTTTACTTGTTTCATAAATATTAATATCTTTAAGTCCTCTAGATTTATTATATTTAATTACATCTATTAAAGATGGTATCATTGATTTTCTAAGTACTGATCTATCTTGACTCATTGGATTTGGTACTTCTATTACCTTTTTATCTTTAGAGAACAAATCAGATGTTTTTTTATCAACTAATGTATAAGTTCTAACTTCATTTAATCCTAAACTTCTCATTCTTTTGCTGATATTTTTTCTAAATGCTATTACTTCTTCATATTTTCCTTCTTTTGTAGGTAATACTGGAAGTGTATTTTTTAAATTATGGTATCCATATAATCTACCAATTTCTTCAACTATATCATTAACATTATTTTCTATATCTAATCTTCTTCTTGGAATAGTTACTTCAAAAGTATCACCATCTAAAGTATATTTGAAATCTAATTTATCTAATTGATCTTCAATATCTTTATCAGTAAGTGTAATACCAAGTAATGAATTTACCTTTTCTGTTTTAAATGATATTTTTTTCTCTGTTTTATCTTCATTATCATAAAGTACATAATCACTTAATACTTTACCACCTGCATATTTTTCAAGTAAATGACACGCTCTATCTAGTGCTTTTATTGTATATTCATAGTTTAATCCTTTTTCATATCTCATAGATGCTTCACTTCTTAGATTTAATCTTTTTTCTGTTTTTCTTATATTAGTAGGATTAAATATAGCACTTTCTATTAATACTTCTGTTGTATTTTCATCAACATCAGTATTAAGTGCGCCCATTACTCCCGCAACTGCGACTACTCTTTTTCCATCTGTTATTACAATATCATCAGAACTTAATGTTCTTTCTTTTTTATCTAAAGTTACTACTTCTTCATTATCATTTGCCATTCTAACAAGTATTTCATTACCTAGTTTATTTTTATCAAAGAAATGAAGTGGTTGACCATATTCAAGCATTACATAGTTTGAAATATCAACTATATTATTTATTGGTCTCATACCTGCGGATATTAATCTATTTTGAATAAATTTAGGAGATTCACCTATTTTTAAATCTGTTACCATTTTAGCTTTATAATATGTACAATTTTCTGTATCTACTTTTAAGTTAAAATGATTTTTAACTGAATCACTTATTTCTTCGTAACTATCATCTGGTAAGTTTACTTTTTTTCCTAAGATTGCTCCTACTTCATAAGCAAATCCTATATGATAAAAGCAATCATTATTTTTGTGTTTATGTATGTCTAAATCGTATAAAGTATCACATGCACCCATATATTCTAAAGCATCTACTCCAACGCGCGCATCATCATCTAATACATATATACCTTTTTTATAGTTTTCTTCATTGTCTTCTTCTAATCCTATTTCTGATAAAGCACATATCATACCATTTGAGTCAACACCTCTTTTTTTACTTTTTGAAATAGTAAAATTACCTGGAAGTGTAGCTCCTGGAAGAGCCACTATTACTTTTATTCCTTCTTTTACATTTGGCGCACCACATACTATTTGAATAGTTTCTTTTCCAACATCTACCATACATACATGCATATGATCTGAATCAGGATGAGGAACGCATGATAATACTTTTCCTACAACTAAATTATCAATATGATTAGATATTACATGTTCAACATTTATACCTGCTTTTGTTACTTTATCTGCTAGTTCATCAAGATTCTCATTTTCTATATCAATATAATCTTTTACCCAGTTCATACTTATCATAGTTATCTAATCTCCTTTCTATCAAAATTTCTTGTTTCTCTTAAATCATTTTCATGACATACTCTCATATCAGTAATACCATATTTAAGCATTGATATTCTTTCAGCAGCCATACCAAATGCAAATCCTTGCCATTCATTTGGATCATAACCACATGCTTTTAATACATTAGGATGAACCATTCCTCCACCACAAATAGTTATCCATCCTTTTGGTTTACACATTGAGCAACCACTTCCATCACAATATATACAACTCATATCCATCTCTACTGATGGTTCTGTAAATGGATAATAACTTGGTCTAAATCTTGCTTCTACTCCTTCTCCAAACATATTTTTTATAAATGCATCAAATGTTCCTTTTAAATCACTAAGTGATATATTTTTATCAATTACAAGTCCTTCAATTTGAGTAAATTCTTGTTCATGAGTCGCATTTATATCTTCTCTTCTATATGTTTTACCAGGACATATCATTCTAATTGGAGTTTTACCTTCTCCTTTTAACATTGTTCTTACTTGAACTGGTGATGTTTGGCTTCTAAGTAAAATATTTTCTCCTTCTAAATAATATGTATCTTGTGCATCTCTAGCAGGATGATCCTTTGGTAAATTAAGCATTTCAAAGTTATATTTATCAAGTTCTATCTCTGGTCCTTCTAAAACATCATATCCCATTCCTATAAAGAATTCTTCTGTTTCTTCAACTATTTTTTCTATTATTGATGGACTTCCTGATGGAATACTTGTTCCACTTAAAGTTATATCTATTTTTTCTTCTTCTAATTTTTTATTTAATGCTTCTTCTTCTAATTTTTCTTTTAATTCATCAAATGAGTTATTAACAAATGTTTTTAAATCATTTAAAAGTGATCCAAATTCTTTCTTTTCTTCATTTGGTATTTCTTTCATTAATGATGAAAGTTCTGATATAGGTCCTTTTTTACTTAAATATTCTACCTTTAAATCATTTAATTCTTTTAAAGTTGTAACTTCTTTTAATTTTTCTTCAATTTCTTCTTTTAAATTTTTTACTCTTTCTTCTTTATTCATTTTAAAACATCTCCTTTATCTTATCAAAACTATTTATACTTAATATCTTACTCTTATCATATTCCTTATTTTCAGGATTATAATAAATTGAATCTATTCCAAATTTATTTGGACCAATTACATCTTTTTCTATTGAATCTCCTATCATTATACATTCATCTATACAAAAGTCACCACATGCGGTTATATAACTTTCTTTATTTGGTTTAAGAAAAGTATCACCCGTATAAACATCATCAAAGAATTCAAATATTCCAGCATTTTTAAGTCTAGATTCTTGTTCATCTTTAAACCAGTTTGTAAGTACTGCTAAACTTTTGTCCTTACTTTTTAAATATTCAAGCATGCCTTTTGTTTCTTCAAGTAATTTATCATCCATTTTTGAATTAACTTTAATCCAACCTTCTACAATTTCACTCGTAATATTTACACCTGTTTTTTCACTTAAAAATTTACTTAAACTACTATAATCATACTTTTTATGAAGATTTTCATATTCACATAATTTTTCAAAGTACAACAAAAGAAATTTTTCTGCGTCTTCTTTATTTAGTACACTTCTAAAATAATCCCTCTCTGAGATATAATCACCATGAAGAAGTGTTCCATCAAGATCAAATATAAACCTCTTTTTCATATTTACCTCCAAAAAAAATACCTATGATGTAAGGACGATTTTTCGCGGTACCACCTTACTTCATAGATATTTCTATGCTCTTTAATCTATTAACGCTAGATAAACGTTATAACTTTTCATTATACATTCAGAGGGTGAATTCATATAATATATTTTATTAGCTTCTCACCATACGCTAACTCTCTTAAAAAATATTAATTATATTACTACTTCCTCATCACAACTTTTAAACTAAAAATATTATAACACAATATTTTATTTTTGCAAACAACATAATTTTACAAAATATTATATTTTACTATTTTCCAAATATATGATTAACATTACTATATATTTTTTCTAAATTATTTTCTTTTCTTAGTGAAGAATCCAAAACTTTATCTTCTATATAAGTCATAGTTGCATTAAAAAACTTATCTCTATTTTTATAATCTAAATATGGAGGATTATTTTTCCAATCACCATATTTAACTTCTATTATATTAACAAGAGCATTTGTAAGTTTTATTCTATCTTCTTTTGGTAATTTAAACCACAATCCTGCATTTTTCACTCTTAATAATGAAGCAATTACTGCATCATCATGGATTATTTGTTCAAATTCACTATTTTTTAAAATTGTACTTTAAATCATCAAGTCCAGTAAATACATCTAATACTTTTTCTGTTGGGTAAAAGAAATCTCTAATTGTTGTATTATTTAAATTTATCCTATACATATACATTCTATCATATAAAAATACAACCTTATTTGCTTTTGCCGTTATTGCTCTAATAACTGGGCCATCTTCCCATTTTAAATGTTCTCTAAATCTAATGTCATCAAATAAATTTCTTCTAATAAGTTTATTCCAAACAGTCGGCATTTCATTAAACACATAATCTTTTTCTTTTTTGGGATTTATTATTTTTTTATCTTCATTATAATAACTTGAATTGTATGAATCTAATTTTATATTTTCAAAATATGTGCATCTTCCACATCTTGCAATATCCGCATCATTTGAAACAGCATTTTTATATAAAACTTCTATCATATCTTCTCTTAAAAAATCATCTGCATCAACAAACAATATATATTCACTCTGTGATGCATCTAGTCCTATATTTCTTGCGCCACCCGCACCAAGATTTGAACTTTCTATTACTTTAACATTTGGGAATTTCTTTTCATACTCTCTTAATATATCCAATGTGTTATCAGTTGAACCATCATCTACTAAGATTATTTCTATATCTTTAAACGTTTGTCTTAAAATACTATTTATACATTTATTAATGTATTTTTTGCCATTATATACTGGAACAATAACGCTAACCTTTGCCATAATAGCTCCCCCTTAAAATTTTAAGATATATTAACACCATCTTAGTAATATGTCAATTTTATTACCATTCTTTTAATTATCGCATACCAAATAGATATGGGTTTTATATACTTAATATTAGGAGTGTAAGAATAATAATTTGTAAATAAAAATATCTATGATGCTTGTATTCATAGATATTTTTCAATTTTAATATTATTAACAATCTATATAATAATAATGAACTGTCAATTTTTTTATTTTTCCATCTGTAAATTCTGCCTTGTATCCAGCACCATTTCTATATAATGGTGTATTTACATTCTCAGGGCCATGAACAATTACCTCATTTTGCTTCTTTTCTTTATATTTTTCATAAGAATCACCAAGTTGCTGTTTTAAAAATCTTTCAAAACTCTTATGCGCTCTAGAATTATCCTCCTTTTTTGGAGTAGTTATTTGTCTTATTAATTCTTCCTTTACATCTTTAGCAGACACTCTTCCTTTAACATCAACTTCAAATATTTTAGAATAATCATCTTTTTTACATAAGAAATTTAAACAAGGATCTAAAACATATTCTACATCATCATATTTAAAACATATCCATGAATGATAATATTTTGGAGTTATTTCACCAAATTTTAAATCTCCTCTTTCAATATAATCATCATCATTTAAAAATACTATTGCAGATTCTGTAGTCTGCCAGCACCATCCTTCAAGTTTACAAGCATGCATTAACTCAAATAAAGAACCCTTATAATCTCCTAAAACTTCAATATATAAATTATTTAATTTTTCCATTAAATATTCTACTACTTTAGGCTCAATTCTTTTTGAACGCAATATTTTAAATCTCTCTTCTTCAGTTAATTGCTCTCCGCAAATGACTTTTTCTAAAATATCATTAATTCCAATCATACTATTTTCTCCCTTTTTTTGTTACCAAATATATTATCATAAAATATATAAATGTCAATAATAAATATAGATTTTTCACGCATATTTTCCTACACAAAAAAAAGAGTTTTAGCTCTTCTTTTTAGTAATGTTATATATTATTTTTAAATAATACTAAAGTTTTTTCTTTTCCATACTTATTATAATCTTCTTTTGATTTCATATTAATATATTCTTCAAATTTTTCTTGTTGAAAATTTAATATTAATGATATAAATTCTTGTACATGTAAAAATTCACTAAATCCGTCACTATATACTACTACAATATCATTTTTTTCTAATTTAATTTGACCACTTTTTATAAAATAAGATGCAGAATCTTCTCCGGTTAAAGCACCATAAGAAACACATTTACCATCTTGAATATTATTTAAATTATTCCTAAAATCTTTTCTTACGATAACTCTTTTTTCAGGCAAACTCCAATCTGTTTTAATCATATCAATATAAAAATCACTATATAACTTTTTATCATCTGTTGTTTGAAATTTTATATTTCCTAAAGAATCATATACTATTACACCACAATCACATATATATGCATAATCTAGTAAATCATCATAAATACGTATACAAGATGCGACCGCACCATAATAATCATTTTCTAAAAAATCACATTTACTTATATATTTTTCATTTAATTTTTTAACACTATGATTACATTTTATTAATTTTTCTTTTAAAGTACCATCTTCTTTTGAAAAAGTATCACATATTTCTTTAGCAGCAAGAGAAGCACCACTTGGTCTTGGATATTTTTCTACAAATTGTTTAGGTGTTGCACTTGAAAAATCTGTAATACCAATTGGATCTCTAGTTATTCCATCTGCTACAATTGCTGTTGTTTCATCCGCATAATATTGATCTTCTACTGGGAAATTAAATCCTATAGTTTTTACATTATCAAATGTATTTTTATATATTAACATATTATTTACCTCCTTATATTAGAACAAACTAAGCTGACTTGTTTCAGGCATATCGCCAAATATACCCATTAATCTCATTTTATCTATTAAAGTACCTGATACTTTACATCTTATCTGGAATTCCTCAATTGATATAAATGGACCTTTTTCTCTTTCTTCAACTATGTTATTAGCAACTGTATCACCAAGTCCTTCAATTGCATTAAATGGAGGAATTACTTCTGTTTCACTAGCTGCTCCAAAAGTAGTTGCAGCACTCTTATATAAATCAACATTTAAGAATTTTATACCTCTAGCTGCTGCTTCTAAACATAAATGAAGTGATTCATATGTACCTAATTCTTTATTAGATGCATCTCTTCCTTTATTAGTTATTTCTGTAAGTTTATCTTTAATAGCGTCATAACCTTTTATCATAGAAATAATATCAACATCTGTTGCTTTACATGAAAGCCAAGATGCATAGTAATATACTGGCATATGAACTTTATACCAAGCAACTCTAAATGCACTTGTTACATATGCTGCGGCATGGGCTTTTGGGAACATGTATTTTATTTTATGACATGATTCAATAAACCAATCTTTTATTCCAGCATCTTTTAATATTTGTTCATATTCAACCCATTGGTCATGATCTTTTGGTTTACTTGCTCTACCTTTTCTTACAAACTCCATTATTTTAAAAGCTGTAATAGGTTTAAGACCATTATACATTAGATATACCATTATATCATCACGACATCCTATTACTTCAGAGAATGGTACAATATTATTTTTTATTAAATCTTGTGCATTACCTAGCCAAACATCAGTACCATGTGATAAACCAGATATTTTAATTAATTCGGCAAATGTTTTTGGTTTAGTATCTTCAACCATTTGTACTGTAAATTTTGTACCAAATTCTGGTATACCAAGAGTACCAGTATTACACATTATTTGATCTTTCGTTACGCCAAGTGGCGCAGGTGACAAGAATATTCCCATTGTTTCTTTATCATCTAGTGGAACTTCTGTAACATCTGTTCCTGTCATATCTTGTATCATACGAAGTTGTGTTGGATCTGAATGACCTAATATATCTAGTTTTAATACATCATCTTCAATTTTATGATAATCAAAGTGTGTTGTTCTCCATGCAGAATTTGGATCATCTGCTGGAAACTGGAATGGTGTAAAATCAAATACATCCATGTAATCTGGTATAACTACTATTCCACCTGGATGTTGTCCTGTAGTTCTTTTAACACCTGTACATCCTTTTGAAAGTCTTTCTATTTCTATTGATCTTTTTTCTATACCTTTATCTTCAAAGAATCCTTTTGTATAACCATATGCAGTTTTTTCAGCGACAGTACCTATTGTTCCTGCTCTATAAACATTATCAACACCAAATAATACCTTTGTATATTCGTGGATTGCTGCTTGGTTTAAATCTGAGAAGTTAAGATCTATATCTGGAACTTTATCTGCATTAAATCCAAGGAATGTAGCAAATGGAATATCTTGTCCATCTTTAAGCATCAAAGTACCACATTTTGGACAATTTTTATTAGGTAAATCAAAACCACTTGAATAAGTCGCACCTAATGCTTTTCCATCTTCTTCAAATATACTATGTTTACATTTTGGACATCTATAGTGAGCCGCAAGTGGATTTACTTCTGTTATTCCCATCATTGTTGCGACAAAACTAGATCCAACAGATCCTCTTGAACCAACTAAGAAGCCATCATTATTTGATTTTTTAACTAGTCTTTGCGCAATCAAGTAAATAGGATCAAATCCAGCACCTATTACTCCACCTAGACTTTTCTTTAGTTTCTTTTCTAGTTCATCACCTGTTAATTCTTCTTCACTAGTATCTACTAAATACTTTCTAACTAAATCTTTAACAGCATCCGAACCTTTTACTATAACATCATGTAATTGTTTAAATGATTCAATTTCTTTTTCTTCTTCACTTAAACTTTTATCAAGATAATATTTTACACTTGTTAAAACTATATCGCCATAAAGTTCTGTACCTAGTCTTGATTCAATATTGTATGGAAGTGGATCACCATACCAATCATTTGCTTTTTCATATACAAGGTCTGTAACTACTCTAGGGCAATCAAGATAAGTTTTACCATCATCTGCTTTTACTCTTGGTGAAAAAGGTACTCCTCCTGTTTGAATTATTACATCAAATACTTCCGTCATATCAAGTATTTTATTTGGATTTGTTATTACTAATTCTTTTGCTTTTTCTTTACCTAAGAATTCAAAGTTTTCAAGCATTTCATTTGTTGTTCTAAAATGTTGTGATGGTATTTGTCCACCTTTACTATTTCTAATAAGTGGATGTCTTCCTCTACCTGGTACATTTTGATTTATGATTATTTCTCTATAAATCTTATCTTCTTTCTTTAAGTGGTGTACATCTCCTGTTGCGACAATTATCTTACCTGCTTCTTCTGTAACTCTAACTATTTTTTCTATATTTTGAATAAGTTGTGCTTCATTTTCAAATACAGATGGTACTAAATGACAGTATTCATCTACTGGTTGTACTTCAACATAATCATAAAATTTAATTATATTAGCAAGTTCTTCATCACTTTTTGTACTAGCACTAGTAAATACTTCACTCTGATAGCATCCACTACCTATTAATAAACCTTTTCTATATTTTTCTATTTCACTTCTAAGTATTCTAGGTGTTTTATATAAATATTTAGTATTTGCATAAGAAACGATTGTAAATAGATTTTTTAATCCTTCTCTTGTTAATGTAAGTATATTTATATCATGTGTTTTACCATATTTATGTATTTCATCCTTTGGTACTAAGTTATTTAATTCACTTATTTTTCTAAAGTTTTGATCATACATTTTTTTAAGCATTTTATGAAGTACTAAAGCTGTTCCTTCAGCATCATAATTTGCTCTATGGTGTGCATCTTCATCAAATACAACTCCATACCTTTTTGTAATTGCTGATAAACTATGTCTTGCTTCTGTATTATCAAGTGCACGAGAAAGTTCAAGTGTATCTATTACTGGATTTTTAAATTCACCTAAATCATATTTTTTATATGCCATTTCAATGAATGATACGTCGAATTTTGCATTGTGGGCAACCATAGGAACATTTTCTCCGCCTATCCATTCAATAAATTTCTTTACACCTTCTTCTTCATTCATCTTACCAACAAGCATATCATCAGTAATATGTGTTACATCAATTATCTTTTGTGGTAATTTTCTTTTTGGATCAATAAGTTCATCAAATGAATCTAGTATTTCACCATTTCTTATTTTAGTCGCACCTATTTCAATAATTGAGTCTGCACCACCGGCATTAAAACCTGTTGTTTCAAGGTCGAATACTACATATGTTGCATCTAATATTCCTTCATCTGTTGGTCTTATTACAATATCAATATTGTCATCAACCATAACAAGTTCGCACCCATATATTACTTTAAAAGGTTCTTCTCCTTCTTTTAAATCTTTATTCATTCCTCTTACTAAGTTAAATGCATTTGGGAATGCTTGTACTCCATCATGGTCTGTAACAGCTATTCCTCTATGTCCCCATTTTTTTGCTTGTTTTATTAAGTCTTCTACTGAAACTACTCCATCCATTTGACTCATAATAGTATGAGCATGTAGTTCTACTCTTTTTTCTTCAGATGTATCTTTTTCTTCTTTAAATTTACTTTCAATTGGAACAATATTTCTAGCACTTAATACATAATCATTTGCGAATGTATCAAATGATACTCTACCATTTATTTTATACCAAGAATTTTCATTTAGTTCACCATTTACTCTGTTAAAATCTTCTTCATTTCTAAAGAATATTTTTACTAGAATACTATCTGATAAATCTGATACTTTTAAAGTTATAATCTTAAATACACTTTTTGTTGACTCAAATAATTCTTTACCAAATATATATCCTTCAATTGTTACATCATTCATTTCACCAGTTATAGTTTGTACAGAAACTGGATCACTCATATTTTCAAATCCTATAATCGCACTACTTTCTGGATCCTTTTTAGTAGATACCATTTGCATTCTTTCTCTTGGTCTTTCTTTTGGTTTGTTTAAAAATTCAGTAGCTTCTTTGCTTGCTTCTTTTACTTCTTCTTCTAATTCTTTTTTTATTTCTTCTTTTAATTCATTTCCGCCATCTAATAATTCTATTTTTAAATTTAGACTTCCAAAACCAATTTTATGATATGTATTAATTATTTCATTTAATCTACTATTTATCATATTTTCTTCTGCTTTATTTGATGCTGTTATAACCATTCCATTAGTAGTAGCCTTTATTTCTTTTCCATAAAAAATCATTGAAACTGCTTTGCCTAAAGATAGTTTATTAATTATATAATTAAAATAACTATTTATTAATAACTTATTAACTGTTTTAGGTACTATTTCATATGTTACTGTATTTAGATTAGGAAAACCTTTTTTTATGTTTTCATCTAAATATTCTAAGATTTTTATTGGTAATAATTCTTTAGTTTCAATTATAAAATCCCAGTTTAATTTATCTTTTGTTGATTTTATTTTTAAAATTTTACCTTCATTAAAATAATTATAATCTTCTTTTGGTAAATTTATTTTACTTAAAAATAATTCTAATTTACTATCCATTATTACCACCCTTACTTCCATATTCATTATATCAATTTTTTTAGTTTCTATAAAGAAAAAAAGAAAGAAAAATTTAATTTTCTTTTCTTTTCTTCTTTTTATCTGGAGTAAATTTAAGTACAACAGTATCTGACTTTACATCCGTATCTTTTCCTAATTCTTGCTTTAATTCATTTAAATACATTTTAAATTCTGTTACATTTGAAATTTTTCTCATATTTTCACTATGTATTGCTGTCTTTTGCTTTTCTAATTCTTCTAGATAAAGCTTTTTCATTAACTTTATTTGTTTTTCTAATGATTTTTTTCTCAACAAATCTCTGTCTATAGCTGTATCAAGCACATTTTTATTATAATCACAATTCTTTAGTTCTTCCATTAATTTTATTTGTTCTTCTAATGTTCTTGTACTTAATACATTTTCATCTGTAGCTATTTTAAATGCGCACAAATTATAATCATATCTTTTTATTGCTTCAATCAATCTTATTTGTTCATCTGTTGTTCTTTCGTTCAATACATATGTATCTCTAACTATTATATATACTTTTTTATCATAATCACATTTTTTATACTCTTCCATTAATCTTATTTGTTCTTCATTTGTTCTTTTTCTTAATATATTATTATCTAAAGCTATATCAAGTACATCTTCAAAAGGATCACAATTCTCTAGTTCTTCCATTAGTTTTATTTGTTCTTCTACTGTTCTTGTGCTTAATACATTTTCATCTGTAGCTATATCACACGCATCTTCATTATAATCACGATTCTTTAATTCTTCCATTAGTTTTATTTGTTCATCTGTTGTTCTTGTTTCTAATACATCACTATACATTGCGATGCGGTATGTAGCAGAATTATAATCACATTTTTCTAATTCTTCCATTAACCTTATTTGTTCTTCTGTTGTTCTTGTTTCTAATACATCTTCATCAACTGCTATGTCATATGCAGTATAACTATAATTGCATTTTTTTAATTCTTCTATTAATTTTATTTTTTCTTCTATCGTTTTCGACTTTAGTACATCATTATTTATAGCTATATTGTATACATTTTCATTATAGTCATAATTTTTTAATTTTTCTATTATATTCTTTTGTTCTTTTGTTATTTCTTTTCCTTCATTTAAATCAATCATCATTTTGCATATATATTCGTTATAATCAGACCTTTTTAATTCATCAAGAAATCTCTTTAAATTGTTTGAAGACATTTTATCTAAAGTTAATATTAACTTTTTTAATAAATTTATATCTGTTATTTTATCCGATAAAAACTCCATCATTTCTATTTTCATATATTTCCACCTCTTGACTTTATATGATATATTATAGAAATCTTTTAGTCAATATACAAAAAAAGAAAAATTTAATTTTCCTTTTTAATCGTTTAATCCTTTTATCTTTTTTCTAACAAGTAATATAAGTTCTTCTGGTGCATTCATTTTATTTAAGAGTATTAAACTAGATTGTAATTTAGTTTTTATATTTACTTCATCTTTTATTCTTTCAGCATTTTCCTTGGCATAATTTATATCTATATCATTTGTATATACAAAATCTTTTATATAGTTCTCAATATCTTTAAGAACATATTCTTTTAAATCATATTCATCCATTTCTCTTACTCCAAAATATGCTTCTACGTAAAGATTAAATAAGTTTTCTCTTTCCATAATTCACCTACTTAACAGATTCTAAATATTCATCATAATTCATCATTTTATCAACATATTTTCCGTCTTCTTTAAATTCTATAATTCTATTTGCAACTGTCGATAAAAGTTCATGGTCATGTGATGAGAATAAAAGTGCTCCCTTAAAGTTTTCCATACCTTTATTAAGTGATGTTATTGACTCAATATCTAAATGGTTAGTTGGATCATCCATAACAAGAACATTTGCTCCACTAAGCATAAGTTTACTCATCATACATCTTACCTTTTCTCCACCTGATAATACTTTTACTTTCTTTAGTGCTTCATCACCAGAAAATAACATTCTACCTAAAAATCCTCTAATAAATGGTTCTTCTTGTTCTTTTGAATATTGTCTTAACCAGTCAATTAAATCATAATTATTATCGAAAAACTTATCATGATTTTTAGGAAAATAATCATATTTTACTGTTGTTCCCCATTTTACTTCACCAGAATCTGGTTCTAATTCACCTGTTATTATTTTAAAAAGTGTTGTTATTGCAAGTTCATTAGTTCCAACAAAACCTACTTTATCATTTGTATTAATAGTTAAGTTCATATTTTTAAGTACAACCTCTCCATCAATAGTTTTGCTTATTCCTTTTAACTCAAGTACATCTTTTCCAAGAGGTCTTTCTACTTCAAAATTTATATATGGATATCTTCTAGAAGATGCTTTCATTTCTTCAAGTTCAATTTTTTCTAATGATTTTTTTCTACTTGTTGCTTGTTTACTTTTTGATGCATTTGCAGAGAATCTTGCGATAAAGTCTTTTAATTCCTTTATTTTTTCTTCTTTCTTTTTATTTGAATCTTTCATTTGTTTTAATATTAACTGACTTGATTCATACCAAAAGTCGTAGTTACCAATAAATAATGTAATCTTACCATAATCTATATCAAGCATATGTGTACATACTTTATTTAAGAAGTGTCTATCATGTGATACTACTATTACTGTATTATCAAAGTTAAGTAAAAATTCTTCAAGCCATACTTTTGCTTCTATATCAAGATAGTTTGTTGGTTCATCAAGTATTAGTATATCAGGATCACCAAAAAGAGCAGATGCTAGTAATACCTTTACTTTTTCTGCACCACTTAAATCTTTCATTAGTTTTTCATGATAACTAACATCTATTCCAAGTCCACTTAAAAGTATAGCAGCATCACTTTCAGCATTCCATCCATTAAGATCAGCAAATTCTGCTTCTAACTCACCTGCTTTTATACCATCAGATTCTGTAAAATCTTCTTTTGAATATAATGCATCTTTTTCTTTCATTATGCTATAAAGTTTTGTATTACCCATTATTACTGTATCAAGTACTTTATATTCATCATAAGCATTATGATCTTGTTTTAATACTGACATTCTTTCACCTTTAGACATAACAATAGAACCTGTTGTTGATTCTATTTCTCCACTAAGTACTTTTAAGAATGTAGATTTTCCCGCACCATTTGCGCCTATTACACCATAACAGTTTCCTTTTTCAAATTTTAAATTAACATTTTCAAATAATACTCTTGTATTAAATTTTAAACTTAAATTATTTACTTGTAACATATTTTTCACCACACTTATTTTTTTACAACACCTCTATTTTACTTTATAATACAAATAAAAGCAAGGAAAAGTTTAATTCGTTTAACTAAAAAAGACTTTAATTTAAAACCAAAGTCTTTTCATTAACATATTCATCAATTTTTGAATCTGGAACAAAGAATAAATCTTTATTTAATATATCTTTTTTTATTTTGTTATTTTCATCATAAATAGATATACCTAAACTATTACATAATTTTATTCTTTTAATAATATTTATATCACTATTTAGTACTTCAATATTACTATTTATACTTATTCCAAGTTCTTTTAGATTATTAATTTTACCCTTTAAATCTTCTTCACCTAAGAAGTTATAATTTTTTAAATTTCTTGTTTTAATATTTACCTTTGATTCTTCTATAACAGATAAATTGTCTTCTATTAATTCTGTACTTGATACATAAAAATCCATTCCGTCAGAATCAAGACCTTTAATATTTATACCTTTATCTAATAGTAAATTCATATTTCTAGTTAATAGATTATAAGATACTTCATCTAAATCATTTGATGGCAATAATACATTAATATTATTTCTTACAAACTCACTATTAATATAATCTTTTTTTATAAATTCTTCTATGCTAGATAATATATCATTGTTTGTTCCAGCGATAATTAATAAAATTTCATTTTTAAACTCATAACCAATTTTATTTAAAAAATTAATTATTCTCTCTACAAAATCATAACCACGTGACATAATAATTTTCTTTTCTGCATCATTAAATAACATAAAATCAATATTATTCTTTCCAAAAATATTTATAAATTTAGATATTGAATTTTTCTTTAGATTTAAATATTTTCTTTCTAATTTCTCATTACATGTTTTATTATTTTCTTTTATATAAATTAAAATATCATGTCTAAATTCTTCACCAGCATAATCTAATAATTCATCAATATTTGTTATTTCTTCCCCATTTGTATTTTTTTCTAGATTATTTATAAGTCTATTTAATTTTGTTATTTTATCACTATATAATTTATTCAATCTTTTATTTTCTAGTTTTATTTCTTTCTTAGTTGCCTCAATTCTGTCAAAAAATTCTTCAACATTATCTGTTTCTAATATAAAATTTCTTTCCTCTTTTGAAATTACATCTATATCTGGATAATCATCTTCCAAATACTTTGCTTTTGAGTCTTTTTCAAAATATATACACCTAAAAAAATCTGATATTGTCTCAAAATCTTTTTCATTTATCAACTTAAGTATTTTACGAAATTTTTCAAAATATCTTGTAGATTCTATCAAATCATCATCCATCTTATATTTATTTACTTCATATGCTATAAAATCGTTAAAATCTCCTTCTTCAGCACTATAAATTCTTTTTATAAACTCAAAATTATCATCATTAAAAGCCTCTATTAAATCTTCTGGTAAATACTTAATTGATTCAAAATCATCATAATTATTACCTAAAATAATTCCTGTATATATTAAATCAAAATTTTTAAAATCATTAAAACTAATTGTATAATCATATATTGATGGTACTCTATTTAGATATTCAAGTTCTGATTTTTTATAAGAATTCATTTTTGATTCATATTCCATAATTTTTCTTTTTATTTTAAAAATTAATTCTTTCTTCAACATTATTATCCCCTTCTATTTTCAAGTTTTAAGAAAAGTTTTTTCTCAATATCTTTATTTTCAGTTTTACTTTCCTCTGAATTTTTTTGACTTAATATCTTTGGTTTCATTGCTCTATATGTTAAACCTCTAGTTTCAAGAGATTTTTTATAACCATTGTCATAATTACATTTTTTTACAACACACATTATTATAATATAATTATTTTCATCTAACTTATCAAATAATACTCTAGTTTTAAATCCTCTTACTTCTGATAATGATGATGTTTTAAGATTATTTGAATTTAATCTTTTTGCTCTTTTAAATGTTCCGTCTTTAATAGATTTAAATAATTCTTCAAATGATTCATAATACTCATTTTTTATCTTATCTAAATCATTTAAACAATAAATATTCCCACTTGTTGTTTTTAAAAAGTATAAATTATTTTCTTTTACTTCTTCTTCATTTGTTTCTTTTTCTTTTGTACTTCTTATAAAATTAATTTTTCTTTTATTTAAATCTATTAATTTTTGAGTTTCTTCTATTATTTCTTTTTCTCCAATGGAATCTGATTTAATCTCTTCATATTCCATTATTTCTTTAAGAATTTCAGCCATCATACGTGATATTATTTTAAAATAATTTGGATTGTTTTTACTTGGTAAGTTTTCTTTTATAATCTTTTCTAATTCAGTTATACTTATATCTTCACTAACATCTTTAATTGGCTCATAATAATATAAATAATCTGAATCTTCATCTTGTTCTTATTCATATTCATCATCTTCTTCAAAATTTTGTTTTTCTATTTTAAAACTCATCTTTTTATTTGCTTCATCTAACTTTTCCATTTCTTTTATTTCTTGTTTCATAGAAGATGAAACTTTATTATTATGTTTTAATGCTTTTAATAATTCTTCATCATCTGTAATTGTATTTGTATCAATAAATGATTCCATCATTATCAACTCCCTTTAGTGCAGGAAGTATATTACCAGATTATTTGTAATTTGTCAAAAAAAGGAACCTTTTTTTGGTTCCTATTCAGCAACATAAAGTCCGTATAAACTTCCTTCATTTGTATTTTTCTTAACAATTATAAATGCTTTATCATTATCTTTATTTAATTCAACTGATGATATTTCAAGATTCTTAATTTTCTTTATTTGATTACCTTTAAAATTAATTATCTTTATATATTTATCAGAACTATTATTTACAAATATTGCATTTCTATATGGACTAACAACACTTCCTGATGCATCATTTAATTTTTCATTATCTTTTAATTTATATTTATATGTTTTTTCTTTTGTTATGTTATATGTATATAATACATTATCTTTTACATAAACGTAATGATCTTTATTTAATGTTATGTAATCACTATCAGATACTTTTATAACTTCTTTACCATTAGAATCTAATATTATTGTATTATCACTTGAATCAGTATATTTATAAACTACTTTGTCATTAATTTCTACTCTTTTAACTTTTTTATCACTAATCATTTTGTTATTTTTTACAGAATATAATGACATTGAATAACTTGATTCTTTTCCAACAATAAGTTTTTTATCTATTATTGTTATATCATTTTCTGATACTTCTAACTCTTTATTATTTTTATCAAATACTACATTTTTGCTTCCATATTTGTTACTTTTATCAGAACTAAAATCAATTACTTTGTATCCGCCATCGTATTCTTTATAATCAGAAACATTAATACCTTCTGATTTATATAATGACTTATTATTTTTCATATCATATATAACAGTTTGTTTTGTATCACAATATGATTCTGAACAAGATATTTTTAAAATTGCATTATCTTTATCATTACTATCTATATCTGATACTGTTGAATAATAGTATGATTTATTTTGTTTATAAGCATATATTGCTTTATATTCTTTACTTTTTATATTTAATACACCAACTGATTTTTCTTCTGTATTAGTAACTAATACATTCTTTTGATTTTCATCATAAACACTATCTGAATATAATGTATATTTATTAGTATCAATTTGTTCTTTTATTTTTTTCGCAATTTGATTTGTATCTTTTGCCTTTGTTTGTTTTCCATCTTTTGTAAGTGTATACTTAACATTATTATCATTTTCTTTTTTAGTTATTATAAATTCATAATCACTTTCACCAGTTCTATAACTAATAAAACTATCACCAATTATTTCACCTTTTGAAAAACTATAATAATTATATACATCATCTACTGTATTTTTTACTATTGCATATAATTCCTTATCATTTTCATCAGTTACAACTTTACTAATACTATAGTTTGTTAATACTTTTTCTCCCTTTGAATCAAGAATAGAATATGTATCATTTATTTTTACAGCAATATATTTACCGTTTAGATATTCATCAATATCCGCTATGTTATTGTAAATTGTTTTTCCTTTTTTGTTTAATATACTATAATTATTTTTTTCTTTCATAGCAATTAAATTATCATTAATTATTGAAAGCGGATTACTTGTTTCAAATACTGCTTTTCCTCTTTTATTTTTAATAGAATATTTTGAAACTTTTAGGTTAGTAGCATTAACTGTTGTTGATATATAATAGTCACTTCCAATAGAAACTGGAACTTCAGTTGTTTTATCATCTTTATTATAATTAACTTTATAATTTGCTATTTTTTTACCATCTGAATTATATAAATAAACTTTATATTTACTTAATTTATCTCCATCAATAACAATAAATCCATCACAAGAAGAGTTAATGCATGATACACTTGTATATTTTGCACTTAAAACTTTCTTTACTCCTGAAATATTATCATTTTTAGCGAATTTATTAAATGCCGCTCTTACACCGATTAATAGAATAATAACTGCTAAAACAATTATTAATATCTTTTTTAATGAACTATTCTTTGTTATAAAAGAAAATTTTTCACTTATCTTTGTTTTTTCTTCTGTAACTACTTCTTCATTTTTTTCCTTTACTTCATCTGAAGACTTTAAAGTCTCATTAGACTCATTTTCTTTTTCTGTTTTTTCACTAGTTGTTTCATTAACTTCAGTGTTTTCTTCATTTAAAGTATTATCATTTCTTATTACTTCTTCTTTAGAATTATCATCTGAATTAATGTTTTTTTCTTCATTATTATTTACATCTTTTTCTTCCATATTTACACTCCTTCTAAATCAAATTATATTATAATTAATTTTATTTATCAATAAATTTATATTTTATTTACACTAAAATTATACATATTTTAAATACTTTATAACTAAACTTCCCTTTTTAGTTCTATTTATTTCTCCTAAAAATTTATATTTACCATATTTTCTTATACTAAATATATCATTTTCTTTTAGCATATAAGTTGGTTTAGTTAATAATTCATAATTTAAATATATATCACCATTTTTTATCTTTTCAAGTGCATTACTTCTACTTGAATTAATTATTTTAGAAACAATAACATCTACTCTTATACTTGGAACAATTATAATGCATTCTTCGTACTCTTGTTTATAATCTTTTAAATAATATGGATCCCTTTCTATTAAATCTACTTTTGAATTTTTAATACTCGTTAAATTAGATTTTATATAATTATCAATACTAGATAAAATTATAATAAAATATCTGTTATTCCAAATAACAACATCACCAAACATTTCATCAGATATATTAAGTGAATAAAGAGTTCCAAGTATATCCTGATGTCTTAAATCATTACTTGATATAATTTCATATATTTTAATATTTGGCATTTTATTATATAAAATTACTTTTGTCGCACCAACAAATGGTTCATATATATTATATTTAACATTTTTTAGTTCTTTCTTTACCCTATTTAAGTACTTAATTTCAACAAAATTAGTACTATTTGAATATAATACTTTTTCTACTATTTTCTCTACTGTATAAATAATAATCACCTTTTCTTTATAAGAAAAAAGAAAATATATTTTTTATATATTCTCAATTTTCTCTATTAACTTCGCATTTTCTTCTCTTATAGTCATAATACAAGAAAAAAGTAAGTCATAATATGAATCTTCATCCATATAATCATTTAAAATCCCTAGAGGAACATTAAAACTATCTATTTTTTTATTTTCTAAATACAATAAATTTATAAGTTCATATAATTTTTTTATTATTTCTTCTTTTTTATCTTCAATATCTAATTTTTTAAATGCTCTAATTAAATTAATGTAATTTTCTTCCATCAATATTCTCCTTACCCTTTTCTAAATTATCAACAACATTTTGAAAATGACTATCAGCATTAGCTATTTCATCTATCTTTTTATATAGCATTTTTTGAAATGATTTAAAATAATTACATATGTATAATGCATCAGAATTACCAATTATCGCTAATTCTATTATTTCTTTTTTATGACCATACAAATAAATTCCTATTTGTCCTCCTGTTGTTTTTAATCTATCTGCTATTGTTGCATAACTTGTTATTTTTTCTTTCTGGTTTTGCAAATATTCATTTATCTCTTTTAATACATCTTCTATTGTTATTTTTTTATTTAACCAACCAAAATAATTGCATATTTCCTTTGCATTCACATTTTCTTCTGCTAACCCTATTATTTCAACTTTATAGTGAATTAAATAATTTCCTATTTGACCACCCGTTGTTTTTAATTCATCTTTTATTGCTCCAAAATTTGTTATTTTTATTGTTTGATTATGTAAATATTCATTTATCTCTTTTAATACATCTTCT